>Ga0172380_10005121_pt1 | contig 16190 bp, 19 predicted proteins | sample Leawe162metaG_FD_119747 | JGI IMG/M metagenome (GOLD analysis project Ga0172380, IMG submission 119747) | Leachate microbial communities from a municipal landfill in Southern Ontario, Canada - Leachate well 162 metaG | ecosystem: Engineered > Solid waste > Landfill > Unclassified | place...
CGTGACCTCGCGGGCTGCGAGGTGGAGGTTCTGCCAATCAGGCACCGCCTTCTCCTCATCATCGTGGACGAGAGCGGTGAGATCATCCGCGAGCTCGACAACGCGCTGACGGAAGCCGTCCGCGCGCATACGCACCACTGACCCGGCAACTGCCGGGCTGACCCCGCCCACGCGCGAGAAACACTCGTAGCCGCAGGCGGGGTGTTTCAATTCAGCATTTTAAGGTGATAAACTACAGTCATCTCTACTCCCTATGTCTGAATTTGCACCACACCCGCCGGAAACCGAATACCGAGAAAAAAAAGAAAAGAATCCGGTGGAATCCTATGAAATCATGAGAAATCCTGAAGCGCGAAAAGAAGTTCTTCAAAGGATCGACAATCTTATTGATGACACCATAGAACAAGATACCGATGTCCTCTTTTTCCTCGATAAGTCTGCGCGTCCTCTTTCTTGGCTCTTTAGGGAGAGATATAAAAATCGCTTCCCAGAAAGAACATTGCCCGAAATAAAATTTACAAATATTGGCAGCGGAAATTTTAATAGAGAAGATGCGATTCCTACTGCATTGCAGGCCAAAAACTTCGCCGCGGCGCTTCGTAGTGGAGACCTTATAGACGAGGACGCTCTTCCTCCTTCTTGGAAGGAAAAGATGCACGATGAAGAAAGGGAGCGACGCATTAAGAACGTGTATGGGGAAAGTTTGATGAATAAAAATATTATTTTTGTTGACGAGATTGGACTGAGCGGCGGGAGCCTAGGAACCGCAATCGTGCAATTTCGTGACGCCTATCCAGAAGCTGGATCACTCCAGGGAATGTCGCTTTTCCATCAGGAATACATTGACCGCTGGCCACACGGAAGCAATAGGGACCTTATGCCCTGGTATAGCGATCCGGGTTTAATAGGAGTTTTTGATCGTGCAGATAAAAACAGCTTGCTTGCGGGAACATTGAATGCAGCAGAACTAGGGAGATTTGATGGGCTAAAAGTGCAGAAGGGGGAAGAACTGAAACAAGGACTCCATAGCCTAGAAAACCACCTCAGAACTACCTCAGAACATCTGGTTGGCCTTACCGAGCAGGTACGGCGAATTATAGGCAGTCAAGAATCACTTCTCAAAGAATACCTAGAGGAGGATTACATCAAACCCCTTGAAGACATACTACGCCTGCTCCAAAAAACGAGTATTTCAAAAAAAGATTTTGAACGCATTGCATTCGAGCTGAACGGCTGCTGGGATACCGTTCGTCGTTTTTGTCTTTCGGTTGCAAAACAGCGCCAGGTTAGTGAGGAAGAGAAAAACCTTTTAGAGCAATGGGCGAGAGCATACGAGGAGATCGGTAAAAGGTGTAGTGAAATTTCTAAGACAATAGACGAGCTTTCTCACTTAGAAAGAAGACGCGAAGTATTAAGCGAAGGTTCAGATAAGGCTAAAATGCTTCGCAAAGAATTGAAAAGGCTGGCCAAAACTCCCCGCACATAACCGCTCGTGCCCATCCGACCTGCATCCCCTGATACGTCAGTCGCGACTGACGTATCCTGACCAGGCAACTGCCGGGCTGACCCCCGCCCGGCTACGAGAAACACCCGTAGCCGCAGGCGGGGTGTTTCTTATTGCGTATTGATAAGCCAAGGGCAATATGCTAGAAAATGCTGGATTTTCTTCATATGCATACAGAGACTGAAAACCTTGAACAGCTTGTTACATCAGAACTTACGCATGCCCGAGGTCCTGTAAGCGGGTATGTTGTGGCTTGCGGGCTTCTCACGGAAAACGGTTTCTATCTTGGGCACAATGTTGAACAAGAGGGTTCAATGGTTTTTCAGCATGCTGAAGACATGGCAATCCAAAAGATGGTCGGAAAAGAAGCAGCGCCGCACATTAAAAAGATCATCATGCTTGGTGGTGGTCGTGCAAAGAAATTTAAAAATTATATACCGTGCGTTCCGTGTTCGGAAGAGCTTTCACCGTATACGTCCGAAGAAACAGTTATACAGCTCCTCCCGTTAAAAGGCATGGGAGAAAGTTTCTCTTTTTCCTTCGGGGAACTCACGCATAGCTATCTTCCCGCGTCTCCTTCAAAGTTTTCAAGCGTAAGTGAAGATGACTATCTCGCTGAACTTAAAGAGAAAACTGTCTTACGGGACGAGGATAGACGGCTTGTTGCAAAACTCGCTCGTTATGGGGCAACAAACGGTGTGGAAATCTATCTGACGGGAAGCGCCACAGGCAGAGGGGGTGTGAGCACCTTCTTAATGGAAAGGAATAACATTCCCTATCACGATGTGGATATCATCGCTGCCACAAAACGTAATCCCCCTGAAGTAGAGCGCGAAATCGAAAGCATCATTAAGGAGTGCTGGGGCCCGTTAAAAAAAGAGGTCCGCACCATCATCACGCACTACAACCCTAAAGGAGTGATGCGCGCACGAACGTATTATTATTGTGGAAAGGATGATGAAAAGGTACTCGATTTTACTCTTGCCACAGACCATGACGGAGCATTCATCCACCCCTGGTACGAACCCAAAAACTGGTTTCATAGATTGTCATAGCCATCCGTTATCAGTCCAAGCTCCTCATGAAAAGTCAGAAGATATACCAAAAATCCCCCCGTCAGACGAGGGGATTTTTTTGTTTGATCGTGAATGCGCTTAGCGCTGGCTCAGGGTAGAGATCTCTGCTCGCGTCTTCATGCCTGTGCGATCAGCTGACTGCGTAGAGGTCTGGCTTGCACCGCGCGTGTAGTGGCTCATGAGCGTAGGCTCTACGTCAATAACGTAATCTGCCCAGCGCTGACCGTAGCGGGCGGAGGCAACTGCCTCAGAAGCTACATGGCGGAGGACAAATTCTCCCGTTGCGCCGTCCGCCTCTACTTCGTAAACACTCGGGTCACTCTGAATCTTTATGAGCGTTGCTCCTGGCTTTGGCAACATGGGGCTGCCAAGACTAAGTGTAGGCAACGTAGCATCCGTAACCCAGACCACGTCATTCCAAGAATTTGACCAGCTGGCGTATGTCCGGGCATCCCAGAAGACATGGCGCTTGGCGTCATTACCCACGTAATAAACCGCGTCTGAACCTTTGGAACGAATAAGCTGTCCAGCCTGCACCTTGGAAATGGATTGAATAGCTTGATCAAGCGGTGACCGACCAGTGAGGCTGGTTGAGGCTGCCACACGGTGTCCGTCCTCGTCCTCATGAATGCCGAGCACATCGTCATCGTCTGTTCTCGATTCATCAGTCAAAAGGGAGCCCCTATCTTCTGTTGCATGATCCGCAGATTCCTGACTGCCTGAAGATGAACCGGAAGAATCGTCCGTGGACGTCTGATCTGTGGAGGAAGAGTCAGAAGCGGTGTCATCCGAGGATACTTGATCCCCAGAAGAAGAATCAGAGGAAGAATCATCCGAAGAGGAATCATCAGATGATGCTGCGCCAGGCGTGCTCACGGTATTAGCGTCCAACGTCACCGCAGTCTGCGCTAAGGCTCGACCATGCAGTGTAGCGCCAGTGTTTAAGACAATAGCCGTTTGACCTAAGATATTGCCGTTAAAATCCGCCGTAGTACCGAGCGTTGTCTGGCCGGCTACTACCCAGAAGATGTTGCTTGCCTGTGCTCCCCCGGAGAGGACCACATGAACTCCTGAGCTCACATCAAGGTTCTGTGCAATCTGAAAAATCCAGACATCACTCGCACCACCAGATAGCGTAACGCTAGACGGGATGGTCACACCAGTTCCCCATTTATAGAGACCTGGAGCAATGGTCAATCCGCCAATGTTGCCTGCGCCGAGCTCTGTAGCAGTTGGATTCGTTCTTCCCGCACCATCCGTATAGGCCGTTTCCATGTCACTCACGGCTGTGGTCAGCGTGGTAGGTGTAGGAACGGCATACCCTGGAGCGTAGACTTTTCCGGTCACAAGAGGTGACGTGGCAAAAGCGCTTTCTGCAGTCAGACTAAGCGCAAAACCCGTGATATACGTGGCCGCAGCAGGACTGACGCCAATGTCACCAATAATCGAAGTCAAACCCGTTGTGGAGATTCCTGTTTTTGCCAGAATCTCAAAATTGCCCGCAGAACCAAGATTTACCGCAGAAGGTCCTGCGGCAAAGACGCTGATCGGACCAACAGAACAAAGCACCAGGGAAAGAGCTGTTGCTCCTCCCGCAATTCTTTTGAAAATATTCATACATGCCCTAGAGCAATCACTGCTAAAAATAAACGCTGATCATAAGCTGTTCGAAATCCACTCCTCACCATAGCACAGACAGCAATAAATAGGTGAATTCTCAGTTTGGAGATGACAGAAAGAAAGTGTACTTCTGCTTCAATGCATATTTGCCGCGAGCCCTTAAACCGTTGACACTTCGTTAAAAGTCAGGTAGTTTTTCTGCGGCTCAAATCAAGGAGAAGCCATGACCCAAGCTTTGCAGGGAATCCTGGACGCCGACCGGGGCTGGACCCACTTCCAGATGTACGAGGCGTTCCCCGAGGAAAAGCCGATGAGGCTCATCGCTGCGGGTTCCGGACCCAAGGTCTCGCTCAGGGATGGAGGCATCCTCCACGTGACGTGCGAAAAGGCGTACCGCCCGCTCGGGTTCGTGTGGGGATACGCAGCTACGGAAGACGGCATCACCGTCCCCGGAACGGTGGATGAGATGGACTTCGAAGAAACTGCACAGGGCCGCGTGGCCATCTACACGCAGACGGAAGACCGGTCCCTTGCCATCATCTTCTTCAAGGAAGGAGACGGCGGAGAGGTGGAAACCGGAAATCCACTGATCGAGAAGGTGGACATCCGGGCAGTCGCGGCCAACGCGGCCGAGACGCACGAGACCTGCCAGGTGATCGAGGAAGCGGGGGATGTGGTGGAGTTCAAGTGCGGCCACAAGGGCCACGAGCGCTACGCCCTTCGCATCTTCGACCAAACGCTCCGCGCGTACAACGAAGGCACCTTCGCTGATCATTCCGTGTGCGGCGAATGCTACCTCGAAGGGTACGTAGCTACGGCCGGGCAGTGCTACACCTGTCGCCGCCCCGTCCTGACGGGTGATACGTACTTCATCTACGACGAAAACATCTTCTGCGCACAGGTGCGGTGCAGCCCCGGACCCGCCGGCGCAGATCCGCAGATCTGGGGCGAGCTGGTGCTCGAAGTCGTTGCCGAGATCGTCATTCTCGTAGATCCCGAAACCGACGAAGACAACTAAACCACCCCGCCCGCACGAGAAACGCTCGTAGCTTCGGCGGGGTGTTTCTTTCTTTGCTTTTACTCTCCTGGAAATGCTCTGATGTAGACGTCAATTGTCAATATTCAGGACATCATATTTTCTAGTTGCTGTCGGGTGAATATTACCCAGCAACCTTGCTAAAATCTATCTCTACAACCATCTCCTTTAACCCATGTTCAGTTAGAATCAAGCACTTTTCTACTTTATCCATATCCGCTGTATCGCGTGGTTTCCGTTTATAACCAAATATAGGAGTCGATAAGCGGTTGTGAATTAGCCCGAGATAGTCGTCCATGTAGCAGACTGCTATTTCATCAAAGCGATCTCGCATCACCCTGCAATCTTTCTCTATCTGAATTCCATCCCATTTCTTCCAATCAAATTCTTTTCCCGATTGGCCCATGAGATAAAGATTGTGTGCATACAGTTCACGGGTCAATTTCCCTAGCTGGACCACGAATAGCTCATCTTTAGCTTTTTTTAGCTGAGGCATTGCGCCAATCCACATCTCCGAATGAGTCCAAAGTTTGCGATACGCTCCAACGAATTCATGGATTTTATCGCCTATCTTCTTCACGTGATCTTGCCAAACTTTTAGTGCGTTTAACTTCTCGGTCACCGGATTCTTCTCCCAGCCCATCTCCAAAAATGGCAGGCTCTTTTCTGATAATAAAATACTGAGGTCAACGCCGATTTCATCAATCTCTTTTTTTAGGGCGCTCAGCTCCTCGTAAATCTTCATTTTTGCATTGCTTCTTATCTGTTCTCGTTGCTGCTTAATACCAAAATAAAATACTATCGGCCAACTGAACATGGTGAGAAATAAGCTAACAACGACACCGAGTGAAGTCAAAAAGTCCTTGTTTTGTATGAACCAGTCGTACATATCACGTTACAGAAATATCAAAATGGTACACGTCCTCCCTCACCCCCATGAATTCATACCATTTTATTTCAGGATCATCTTATTCAGTTCTCGGAAACTTTTGAGATCAGAGGGGGTGAGATGCTTGAAGATGTACATGTATTACGAATCTGATGAGAACTAAATATCTGAATCCTTGCCAGAATATAGATGGAAAAAAAGATGATGCATTGTTACCTGTCTGTCTTCGTCATCGACCTTATGTGCTGAAACGAAATGCGTTTCGTTAATCCTTCTAAAGCCTCCCTTGTACGACGAGTGTGACTGAATCGCCTTCTCACTCTCGTTTAACACCTTCGTAAAATCCTTGATGCGTACAAAAGTGATCATGATTCCGTAATTATGTCTCCATGTAAGGTAGCTTCGCAGTTGATCAACCGTTTTATCGTAGAGCGCTTGCCCGGCCCAAACTTTGCATTCACAGATAAGTATCTGGCCTTTGGCGATCTTGAGATAGATGTCGGTCTTCCCTTGCTTGGAAAAGGTTTCGCCTGTTGCGGCACCTTGAAAAACCGAATTAAGATTCGAAAGAAGAATATCACGCAAATCCTCTTCACCTAATGACTTGAAAGCCCTTGGCGTATTTTCAAAACTTTTCGCCTGGTAATCCAAGAGACTGATAACGTCATTGACCTGAGGTTCGCTCAAAACAAACTCTTCGGGGAGTGTTGGCTTGGGTTTTATCCGCTCAACAAGAGGCGTGTGCGTGACTCTGACCTTATGCGCGCCCTCAGACACACGCTTCTTTAGTGGAATGTTAATTGTTTTCGTGAGAAAGCTGAGCTTTTCTTTATTTTGGTTTATCTTCTTCTTTCGATCCTCTATTAAACTTTTAATCAGTGTAAACAGCTCCTGGTTACCTTGCTGGATATTTTCATTTTTAGCTCGAATCGTGTCTTGTATTGATTGGAGTGTCCTTTCCACCTCTCTAGATATTTCCAGTTCTTCCAGCTGAAGTTTGTACCCTTTTGTTTCGAAGCTACGTGATATCCCAGAATCTTCCCACCTGAAATCACTATCAGAATAGCTAAATGAATGTAAGGATGCTTGCAATCCGGCTATCACCCCGAGATCCTTATTTGTCTTGATTGGGATCTCTACTACGGCTCGCTGAGAGGGAAAATCTAGTAAATCTCCTTCCTGCCAATAAAAACTCTCACGACGTCTAGCGGGGATATCCTGCAGATAGTCCTGTAGATCCCAACTTGTTTCTCGGCTGTCATCGATTTCAATGGGAGCAATCGCATATCCATCATAAATGTACCGCGCCAACTCATCGATATCGGTTCCCAGAATCTGGTCTTCATCCTCCCTTAAGACCTGGCTTCTGGCCTGCTCTTGAAGTTGGCGATAGTAGCTCAGAAAGTCCCTTCTATTTTCGTACATATTAATTCAAGTATCTTACAACTAAGAACCAGGCCTTACTCGGCTCGTTGAACACGTCAAAAACATGTCCCCGTTTCCCCGATACTAACATGCCCATATAAAATAAACATATACAGCATGAAGTCAAATAAAAAACCACCACATTTCTGTGATGGCTTTTTAATTGGCAGTGTCCGCGGGAGGACACTGCTGACCGGGGATACCCCCGGCCCGAAGGATACGATGGCGCGCCTCACGAACGCTTGCGCGATTTCACGCCGAGGGGGCGTGGCACCGTACGGTCATGGACCCGGAGGGCTAGACGGTAGGCGCCCATGAAGGAGAGGAGCTGCATGACGGGATGGCCCACAAAGTTGTGGAGCGCCCAGGCGTGCCGCAGCCATTGAAGACGCTTGCCTTCAAAAGCCGCAGGGTTGAGCGCCATCACAATCTCTATGGCCTGTGTCCCGGTAGCCATGTCCATGCCTCCTCTGTGGCTGACCACCACGCGGAGCTCTTCTATGTCCCTGTAGTCCACATGCGTGATGTTGGCGACGTTCACGATCTTGTCACCCACGAGCACGAAGTGTGGACTAGTAGACGGCGGCATATTCCCGCGCCACCTCCTCCGTGGACAGCTGGACGTCGTCCGTCCGGCCATGGAGGTCGAAGTGCTCTTCGATGAAGCTGATGATCTTGTCCGGGTCCGTCCAGCGGTTGAAGACGATGTTCGGGCCATGCTTACGCAGCATGACCGCAGACACCGTATCGCTGTCCCCGAGCACGAACGTCTGGAGCCCGTTGCTCGTATTCCGCCCGCACTCATGCGAGCCGCACTCGTAGGGACGCTGGTCCCGCACGGGCACGAACGAACCGCGTTTTTGCGGACAGTGGAAGTGGACAATGCAATCCATCTCCGGGTGATCCGTGAACACGATCCGCTGGGACTGTCCTCCCACGGACGGCTTTCCGCCGTAGGCGACGACGGTGTCGTCACCGGAAGCTTCGATCGCCACGAGCCCGATCTTTCCGAGCTCGTTGAAATTCGTCTTGCGGCGACTGGTCAGGATACGGCCTCCCTCGTTCACCGCGAAGTGCCCCACCGTGGCACCGCGGAAAGGCTTGTACGCACCCGCACGGATGCAGTGGTCCACCACCTGCCGGAGGGTGTCCGGCACACGCACAGAATCCCAGGACACCGGGTTCCCCGGTAAGACCGTGGCATGCGTGAAGGTGAGGTTGGAGCGGAGCGCGATGAGATCGCACAGCTCACGGAGCGCCGCCTCCCGATCCGTGGTCTCCCCGTACGCCGCTTGCTCGGGGGTCACCACCATGTTGAGGCGCGTGCGAAGATCATTCGCGAGCACCAGGTTGGCGCTCGCATCCTTCACCACCTTCAGACCCTGCAGGAACTGAACGTCGCGGCTCACACCCGCAGTGGTCTTGAAGCCCACGAGGAAGATTCCCTTGTGGGTCTCGGTGCGGATGCCCTGCAAGAGCTTCGGGGCCGGCTCAAGCGTAAGCGAGTGGACGCCGAGATCAGTGCGCAGCCGCGGATGCGTCCGGAGCCCGAACTTCGGCGGACCCTCCGTGTAGCTCGGGGAGACAGCCGTGGGCAGGAAGTCACAGACCGCGGCGGCCATGACGATCCCCTTCGTCCCCGGATCGGACACCAGGAAGTTGATGAACCGCGAGAGGTCATCATTCGTGCGCAGGTCTTTGAGACCCGCCCGAGTGAGGAGCTCCAGGTCATCCGCGGTACGCTTGGCGATACCGAGAGCCTTCCGAGTCAGCACCAGACGGACAGCGACGTCCTTCCGGCCGAGGCGATTGAACGCCTCCGGCAGCATCTCGTGCAGCGTGACACCCACCGTCCCAAAGGCTTCGGAGCCAAGGGAGAGGTGAGGCGCGACGTCCACAATAGTGCCGCCAGCAATGATATAGAACACGTTCATGGGAACCCCCAGGCAATGGAAATGCCGCCCCGAAGGTAGGCCATTTTGGCCGCTTTGTCAATATAAACTCTGTAACCTTAGCGATAAAGTCCCATCTAGATCTTAAAATTCTCCGGCGTGCTCATCTCCCCCCTTCCTTTTCTTCTAGTCCGAGCTTTGTGATCAATTTACGGTGCTTCGGCTAATACGTCCTCCTTGGCTATAGCTTCAAACGCCAAATCCTTTTTCCTGATCGGGAAACAGACTAAAACGAGCGCGCAGATGCCAATACAGATCATGATCACGTAGTTGGTAGAGTAACTCGCCAGCCAACCCGCGAGAAGAAGGATGGGGATGTCCAGGAATCCCTTGATGGCGTTCAGGTTTGAAAGCGTAGTGGCTCGGCTCCTTGAGCTGATGCGTTTATGAACGGCGTCAGCGAAAACGGGCTCTCTGATAGAGGTAAAAATAATGTTGAACAAAAACAGAAGAAACAAAAAGACGGGGTTTTGCGTAATCAGGACGCCGACGAGCGACGCGATAGTGAGAATGACCGACCAAAAGAGAATAGAAATAGAGCCGAGCTTTCGTTCAATGACGCCAATATGCCAATACACGTTGAATTGCACAAACTCCATGAGCACATAAAATACTCCTAGCCAAAATACGGTTACTCCGTGGGTCACAAGCACCGGCTGGTACACGCGCCAGACGAGGAAACTCACGATAAAGATGAGAATTTTATTCAGAGCAGCACGAAGGAGAAACGGTTCGCGCCGAATGGTTTCAAGACTCTCGCGAAAAATTCCCTTTTCGTAGGCGGTCACATCTTTTACGTGTCGCGGCTCAGTTAGGAAGAAGTACACCGTGAATGCGCCAACCATCGCCATCCCGTCGATCACAAGATCAACTTGGAATTGCCATTCCAAGAGTCCGCTCGCAATCCACGCGCCAATAGCGGGAGTTAATATCTTAAAGACCGCTTGTGCTGATTGTAACCGGCCGTTCTTGGCAATCATGGTCTTCTCTTCGCCAAGCTCTTTCAACGTGTCATAGAGCAACGCCTCCTCAGTCCCAGAAAAACAGGACCACGCAGCAGACATGAGGATAAACACGACAATGAAGGCTGGAAATCCAACTGCCAAGAATGCGCCCACTTGCGAGAGAACAAGAAGGAAAGCGCCAAGCATCATGGTTCGCTTTCTGCCGAACCGATCAGCCAAGTAGCCCGTGGGGATTTCGAACACTAGCGAGGTCAATGACCAGACGATACTCAAATAGAAAATCTGACTGACGTCCAACCCGCGGTGCAGATAAAAAAGCACCACCACGGCGTTCAACATTTTGAACTCCGTCAGTGCCCTCCCCCAAAAGAGGAGACGGGGATTTCTCCGCAGACGTTCCAGGCGCGTAAGTGGCATAACGGTGGGACTATATCAGCCCAATCGCCCACTGAATAGACCAAAGATATTACCCAGTTAGTAAAAACAGGAGTCCCGGCGCGCCACGAAGGCTCGCCGGGACTATTTCGTTACGGGCGCACATCGATGCGCTGCACGCCCTCCCGCTGGAGGACGATGCCTGCTTCCGTATTCATGAGCATTTCTGCTCGGGAAAGGTATCCCACATGCGCGGGATCGGCCTGGCTATCGTGGAAGTCATTCATGACCCCCACCAGCCGACCTTCGTAGTCGATCGCGAGACCATCCACGTTCTCGACGGTCTTGCGGTCGTGGTCCGAGATGTGGGCCACGCCCATCATCATGTCGAGCGCTACCTCTCCGCGCTCGAAACGGATCCGACACCACTCCGGGTACACCCGGCTCGTGAGACGACGGGTGCCGCGGAACTGGAACGCAATTCCGTCATCGCGTTTGCCAACCACATGGTAGTGGTCGTGCCCGTCGTGGAGCTTCCAGGCGTCGAACCCCTGGATGCCGAACAGGGCGTTCATCAGATCGACCTCGTGGTTCACGTGGTCAAGAAGCAGGCTGCGTGCATGCTTCCAGTCGTTGTTCGGGGCGTGGTAGGAAAAGTCGAAGTCGAAACTGACGACCCTTCCAAACCGTGCGAGGAACCCCGTCTCATCCGAGGAACGCATACCCTCGAAAAGCCACAGGAACGGCCGGTCCCGACGCCGTGGGTGGCACGAAGTGAGGACGAGCCCCTTCTCCGCCGCGTAGCGGAACAGCGCCTCCAGGTGGAACACGCTCTCCCCCGGCACCATGAGCGGCTTCTCGCAGAACACGTGCTTGCCGGCCTGGAGGGCCATCTCGATCTGCTCGAGGTGGAACTTGTCCGGCGAACCGATGAGGACCGCGTCGATCCGCTTTTCAGCGAGAAGCGCCTCGAGCGAACCGTACTTCTGGGTACACCCGATCCGCTCCATCGCGTTCGGATCAGGATCCCAGACGCCATAGGTGCAGACGTCCGGACCGAGATTCTTGGCGTGGTGCTCTGAGTGCCCGCCACAGCCGATAATACCGAGTAGAACTGACATTGTTGCTTCCTCCTGGTTAAACTAAAGCAACAGCTCGTTATAGCTGAAAAAAACAGCACAGTCAAGTAAGAAATCGTCACTGCGGACTTACCACGCCCCAATCTTATTCAGCTTACCTTTGTTCTTCACGATATTTTTATAATCCCACTGGATCTTTTTACACTCTGCGAGCCACTTCTTGAGGATGGTGACTTTAATATCCTTTACGTCTGTATACCGAGCCCCCGCGGCCTTGAACGATCCTTCATCTTCAAGTCCTGGCGTCTTGAATGATTGGCCGCTCCAGAAAAGCAGCTGCACAGAATCTTTGCGAACCGCATAACCGACCACAGGATTACCGTTAATAAGCCACACCGGGTGACCGTGCCAGACTTTGCTCTCTGCTTTTTTCAGCTCTCCTGAAATACTCTTCTCAAGCGCATCGCAAATCGCTTTGTTCGGCTTTGTCTGAGCGGCATTATATTTTTTGATATCGAGATTCATAGTACCTATTCTTTTACGGACAGTTATTTGAGGAGAAATTCTTCACTTCATTTGCTACAGAGAATGCATTTTCGAGATCACTCTTGGAGTACGTTTTGACCTTCGTATGTGGTCCTATATGCTGGTCATTACGCAGCTCCCTGATCTCATCTATCTTTTTAAGGAGATCATCTTTTAAAATCCCTTTCGCTTTCAAAAAGTCAGTTATCTGCTTAAGATTGAGTTTTTCCTTTCCGAGCCTTGAAGGAATCTTTTTCAAATCTCCCGCTACGATTTTATGCGAAGCGTCTACTTCATGTAGTAGACATTTAGCCTTAAACTCCCAGGACTCATAAAATTGCTTCACGTCATCATCAGAGAAATGGCAATCAAGTACATGGAAAAGAAGGGCTTCGATAATCGAGGCGTTATAAATAATGATCGTTTTACGAAAGGCGCTTTTTGCGACTTCGTTATATGCCGCTGACTCTAAGAACGGCAATAACGTGAGCATGTGGTTGAAAGCTTCGTCGAGATTCTGTCGGAGAACAGGTTGCTTTACAAACTCAAAGTTCGATCCCATATCCTCTAACTCGCCAACATCTTTGAGAGAGAAGGATAACCCTTTCGCTTGAGATAGTGGCCGAGCTTCATATCTCGGCGCATGCCCAAATCAATATTGTATTTCTTCTCGATAGTCGAAATTTTCGTATCAAACCGCATTGCGGAAAGTTTGACGTCTTCGCTTTTACTTCGAGAATCCTTCATATATATTCAGTGTAGCACGGGTATTTCTTTAAAACAAAGCTTACCCATTTGGATGAAATCATTATAATTCTACCAATATTTCAGGCTACATGGTCACCTCTACGTTGAAGCCGCCCACAGAAAAACAATCCATGGCAAATGGCATGCTCGCCATCTCTTCATCTCCGTACTTCTTTGCAAAATGGGCCATGACCTTCTTGTTCACTTCATCCCGATGCTTCTTAGACTTGTACGTAATAAAAGAGAACCAAACTGTCTCGCCCGCTTTGAGGTTTACGAGCTTTGGAAAAGTGACGGCAACACCCTTTGGTTTAGCGTCATCAATGACACACTCCTTATAATCAAGCGCACCAAACTTCTTCCAGATATCACGTCCCTCTGTAGCCATCTTGATGTACTTAGCCTTATTCTTTTTAGGGATCGCAATCACGAACCCGTCTACATATCCTTTTGCCATAAAATTATTTCTTTACTAGTTTCATTCTATTAAACGAAACTTTGATTACTTTTGCAAGCACTTCTTCATCAACATCCCATGCCGCTGGTCTAGTGTTTTCAGAACTTCTTGAGTCGGACATGGCCAATATGCCACTTCTTCTATATATTGAAATCATTCATCTATGAAAAAAATACTCATCATCGTTTCTCTCTCACTTCTCATTCTGTCAGCACTTATCGTAATCCGCTACTATCCAATATTGGGAGAAGACGGAATTTTCGATTCGGTTTATCATCAGCAGTCAATTCTAGCTCCCGATGGTGCCCCGTTTAGCGATGACTGGTCTCCGAAAGAGCCGTATCTCTGCAGAGTGATGAAAGATGCCACCAATCCTAACAATCCCTTTACACATTGTTCGCTTAAAAAATATCTCGGCGAATGGCTCTTTTTCCCATCTCTCATGATAGAAAAGAAGGCAAACGAAAAGTAGCTCCATCGAGACAAAGATCACCAGCATTGTAAGAACTGCGATTATTTATTTTGTCGAACTTCAATCACCTCGACTCTGGAGGGATTCCTAATAATCTGAGCGTATTTATACTTAAACGGACCGCCGGAGAGTTCAATGATCTGATCCGCAACCCAGGATGGGTCCAGATACTGAGAAGCATCGCGTCCGTCTTTCCAAAACGGGGTGTTCATGCCGGATGGGGCAAACACACAGACCTTCCCTAATTCAGCATCAAGCCCCAGCGAATTACCGAGCATCCCCAATCCTGACTTCACCGCTGTATAAACAGGCTCTAATTCGCGCGGCGTGTATTGCGAGCTCGATGTAATAAACATCACCTTTAACGGAGCGCCTGGATTCTTTTTAAGTTTCTTGACCAAAAGCATTGGTGCCGTAAGCCCCACGTTCACCATCGCAACGATATCTTCATCACTTAGCTGATCAATGTGCCCCTCCTGATAATAGCCGGCCGAATAAATAAGCGTATTAATTGGTCCAAGCCCGGACACCAGATCGTCTATCCGCTGTGGCAGATTATTCGCATCCGCTGAAATATCAAAAAGAAGGAACGTGACGCCGATGACTCTGGGATCCTTTCGGCCCGTCACTGTTACCCGATGACCCAGGTCCATGTATTTCTTCGCGAGCTCTAACCCAAGGCCGGAGCTTCCACCGATGATGAGGATGTCTTTTATTTTTAGTTCGGGCATATGTATCAGTGTACTAGTATTCCGTTGGGATAGGTGTCGTAACAGAACCGACATTATACGTTCCCCAAACACGCTTCGACCGCCCCTCGAATGCTTCCCGAGCGGCGGGGAGTTTAGCGGTTAGGATTTCTGGAAGCATTTTCATTACTTGGTCGAGTACCTCTGGGACGATTCCCTGCATGCTCCAAGCAAACCCGTCTGCATACATGGCAGCCGCGGCGTCATCAGGGGGCGTGGGAAATTCTTTGCCGTCACGAAGCGCTGGAGTGATTTCAAGCTCCTCAAAAGCAAGATGTTCATGAAGGAGTGCTTGCAATTCGCTCATGACCACCTCGGCATATTCCGGGTGAGCGAGATCCGCAAAGGCGGCATCACCTTTTTCAAGCAAAGGATCAATGTGATGATGTTGATCTGTCAGTTTGTCGAGCGCAACTGCGAGGTCAGGATGACGGCTTCTGATATCCGGAAAAATTCGGGTGTCTTCCATGGTGTGATGCCCGTGGAGCGCCATCTTATAACTCTTCTCCCACTCTTCGCGGACGGCATCGTTACGCGAAGTATCCCCAGCTTTAATCTGATCTATCGCGCGAATAAACCGCAAAATATCACGACGAAAAGCGTGATGAGACATCATGAGCATGGTGGCCATGGAAGCCGTGCCGTCCTCATTTAACAGGTTTGGGGCTTGGGGCATAGTTACTTCTTCTTAGATCGTTTAGCGGGTATCCCTTGCACCGAAGGGCTGATCTTCTTGTCTGGACGATGAATACAACCTAACCAGCAGCACGGCCGGCGATCGCCTTCTTTCAGTTGGCTTAGGACTCGTTCAACATGATCATCCCGAGTTTCTTGCTTCTTTACAAAAGTCACCCAACAGATCCACTCATTGCGGGCGAGCGGTGTGAGCGTTTCCCATTGAGCTAAAGCCCGTCGATCGGACGTTAACGCTTTTCCTAAATCTGACGGCATCGTATGCACTGTGCCTGCTGAAATTTTCGTCATACTTCTTTTCGCAAAATCTTCTCCATGGGTCGTCCTTTGGCAAGCTCGTCGATAAGTTTATCCATATAGCGAACTTCCCGCATCAAGGGATCCTTGATCTCCTCGATTCTGACACCGCAAATAACACCTTTAACCAAAGAGCGGTTCGGATTCATCTTGGGAGCTTTCGCGAAGAAGGTCTCGAAAGTCGTCTCCTTTTTAATTTGAGACTCCAATCCTTTTTGCGTATAGCCAGTGAGCCAACGAATAATCTCATCGACCTCTTTCTTGGTTCGTCCCTTTCTCTCTACCTTCTTTATATATAACGGGTAGACTTTGGCAAAGGCCATTTTGTA
>Ga0172380_10005122_pt1 | contig 16189 bp, 16 predicted proteins | sample Leawe162metaG_FD_119747 | JGI IMG/M metagenome (GOLD analysis project Ga0172380, IMG submission 119747) | Leachate microbial communities from a municipal landfill in Southern Ontario, Canada - Leachate well 162 metaG | ecosystem: Engineered > Solid waste > Landfill > Unclassified | place...
CACAGGCCTTAGCCAAAGACGATAATTCTTCGGGGCTAAAAAATTTAGCAAAAGACGCAGCGATCACTCCTTCTTTAACGCTGAGATAAGCCAAGCCTTTGGCCCCTTTTTGTCGAGCAAATTCTACCAGCTCATCTATTTCTTTACGACTGAATTTAGCACCACCCTCTACACGTAGAGCCTTTACTACACCTTGCTTGCTAACCGCTTCACTAAAGACAGAAAATTTACAGTCTTTAACCTTCTCACTGACATCAACAATTTTCATATCAAAACGTAAATCCGGTTTATCAATACCATAAGTGTTCATCGCCTCCAGCCAGGATAAACGTCTAAAATTACCTTCTTCATCCAGATTAATAGTTTTCTTTTCGCTAAATTTCACAACCAGCTCTTTCATATAAGGTTCCATGATAGCAAAAACGTCATCCTGTTCCACAAAACTCATTTCCATATCAAGCTGATAGAATTCGCCGTAATGCCTATCCATGCGCGGATCTTCATCTCTGAAACAAGGAGCAATCTGAAAATATTTATCAACGCCGCCGACCATTAGCAACTGTTTAAATTGTTGTGGGGCCTGCGGTAAGGCATAAAACTGACCAGGATAGATACGAGAAGGAATTAAAAAATCACGTGCGCCCTCCGGAGAGGAGTTGGCTAAAATAGGCGTTTGAATTTCCACAAAACCTTGTTTATGAAAATACTCCCGCGAGTAAGTAATAAAAGCATCTTTAGTCGCTAACATTTTCTGCAGCTTCGGTCGACGTAAATCTATAAATCTATATTTTAAACGGAGACTTTCGTTAGCCTCAGATACTTTATCTTCATTAATTTCAAAAGGAATGACCTGCGATTGACTCAAAACAATAAGTTCGGAAATAATTATTTCAATTTCACCGGTACTTATTTTCGTATTTTGCGTTTCAAGGGGACGCGCTTCCACTCGGCCTTTAATCTGTAATACCCATTCCGTGCGTATTTTTTCGCCAATAGCTGCGGCCTCTTTATTTTTCAGTAAATCAATTTTAACCTGAGTTAAACCATAACGATCGCGTAAATCAATAAAAATAAGGCCACCTAAATTACGCAGGCTATGCACCCAGCCTGCTAAAGTAACTTCTTGGCCGATATGGGAAATATTTAATTCGCCACAAGTATGAGTCCTTAACATAAAGAATGATTATTTAATAAACACTAGGAGCCAAAACCCTGTAATTTTTTATGAGCTTTGATATCAAAGATTGTCTTCTTTAAACCATTTTCCAAAGTAACAACCGGCATCCAGCCTAATTCATTTTTTGCCAAATGGATATCAGGTAGGGTTAATTCACTGAAAAATAGTTTGCGATCACCATAGATTATCTTAGATTGAGACTTAGTCTCTTTAATAATTATTTGTACCAGATCGCTCAATTTAACATCAACATCCGAACCAACATTAACCGGACCGGCCAACTCTGATTTCATGAGTTTAAAGACAGCGTCAATAACATCATCAATATAACAAAAGGAAGAAGAAAAATTAGCATCACCAGAAATAATAATATCCTTATTTTCCAAAGCGGCAGAAATAAAATCAGGAATCATCTGATCGTCGTCCGCCTCTAACCGCGGTCCATAGGTTCTAAACAAACGTATAATTCTGGCATCCACATTATAAGCGGAACGGTAATTGGCAACTATGGTTTCGGCGAATCTTTTTCCTTCATCGTAGGCACTACGATTTGACAACTGATCCACCGAACCTAAATCATCCTCTCTTTGCAATTTACCGACACCTGATTCCTGGCGTGGCCCGTAAATAACGGAGGAAGAAAACTGTAAAAATTTAGCTTTATATTTGAGCGCCATGTCCAACAAATTCTTAACAACATAGGAATTGGCCGAAATAGTTGCCAGGCGATTATCCAAAAAATTACGAGGCGACATCGGACAAGCTAAGTTATAAATCTCTTGCAGACTCTGAAACTCTACTTTAAAACTTTTTAGACTGGCTATTTTTTCTAAGTCCAAGGGTTCTGACAAGTCATGGTTAATAAAAACAAAATCCGGATTGGATAAAAGATGATCAATATTTCTTTCACTACCGGAAATAAAATTATCAATACAAATAACTTTATTGGTTTTGATAAGCTCATCACAAAGATGCGAACCAATAAAACCGGCCCCACCGGCCACCAAAACATTCTTTTTATCAAAAATTACTTGTTTGGACATAAATTATGGATTTTATTTATAAATCTTAATTCTCTACTTTTATTATAGCAACATGTACGCCGCCATTCCAGTTCGCTTCCCAAGCATAAAAAGAATCCAAGAGCTCGCCGGCCGGGTTAAAGACTCTAACGTGCGGGGCCGCTCCCGATTTTGCTCCGACCGCTATCTCCGGTAAACCATCATTATCTAAATCACCAACTGCTAAATTAATACCTCCCTGCCAATTAGGACCATAGACCAAAAATTTATTTTTTAAAACCGCTCGATTATCAAAAATTTTAAGTAAGGGGTCACGTCCGGCGCCAGGGACAACAACAATTTCCGCCTTATTTCTGTTACGATGACCCTCTAACTTGGCCGCCGCCACCGTGACTCCGCCCCGAAAACTTTTTTCATAAGCCAAAAAAATACTGCTTATTTTTCCCTCAGCCGTAAAAATCCTGATTTGCGGTTCACTACCAGCACCATAACCAACAATAATTTCGGACAAACCGCGGCCGTCTACGTCTCCTACCGCCAAAGTCAAGCCGCCCCGCCATGAATTATTATCCACTAAAAATTGCCTTAGCAATTTTCCTTTAACATTAAAAATCCGGATCTGTCCCTTGCCGTTACTAGCGGCCGTTGCCAAAATTTCTGGTTCATCATCACCATTTAGATCGCCACTAGCCACGTTAACTCCACCCCGAAAATTTTTATCAAAAGCTAAAAACTCTTTTACTAATTTCCCGGCGGCACTAAATATTTTAATACGTGGTTCAAAACCAGCGGCGGCCCCGATAATTATTTCATCTGTACCATCATCATTAATATCACCAGCCACTAGACTACCGACTTTAAAATTAATATCTGAATATTTGGACACTAAATCTCCGGCCGCTGATGTCAGGTTCGTCTCTTTACCGTCCTCCTGGCTAACCACCAGACGTCCCCAGCGATTGTAAAGACGATCTTTAGCTAAATCTATGGCCCGACTCACATTTAAGCGTCCATTACCCAACTGATCGGGATAATCCGGGTTTAAACGACTAATGTTATCAGTGGAGGCAAACAAGATATTAACTGTTTCTCTCTGACTAAGTTCGGGGTTAGCTTGCATGATTAAAGCTAAGGTGGCTGAGACTAAAGGGGTGGCGAGCGAAGTCCCTGACCAATAACCGTCATAAATGAGCTGAACATCATTACTAACGCTACCAGCCGTAACCGTGCTAAAAAAACTGATACCGGGGGCGCTAATATCCACACAACGATGACCATAGCTGGAAAAACTAGCTTTTTGATCTAAAGCGTCGGTAGCCGCCACACCAATCACCATATTCTCTCCCAAATCACCATCGTAACAAGCCGGGTAAACTGGAGTGTTATCAGTATTATATCCGACTCCCGCTGCTTGTTCGTTACCAGCCGCGGCCACAATTATCACTCCCGCGCCATGAGCCCGACGAATCGCTTCTTGTAAGCCTTCATTATAACTAAAATTTACAAAACTTAAATTAATTATATCGGCACCATTATTAATGGCATAATCAATCGCTCTCACAACATCATTAATTTTCCCTTCTCCTCTATCATTCAAAACTCGTAGAGCCATAATCTGCGCTTGCCAGGTAACCCCAGACACTCCCATACCATTATTACCGCGGGCGGCAATAACCCCGGCCACCATCGTGCCATGTGAAATACCGGCCTCAGTCCAACCCTCGTTAAATTTTGGAGTCGGATCAGGTGTGTTACTAACAAAATCCCAAGCAACGGCATCATCAATAAAGCCGTTATGATCATCATCAATATTATTATTAGGAATTTCTTTATTATTATGCCAGATATTATCATGCAAATCCGGATGATTGATAGCAATCCCGGAGTCAATCACGGCAATGACAATATCCGGGCTGGAACTTATTTTATCCCAAGCACTATCAGCCTTAATCTTCCCAATATACCATTCCTGATTATAATAGGGATCATTAGGAATATTAGCCGCCTCCGCCACACCGGCACTGAGCAGCCAAATAACAAAAAAAGATGCTAGTAATTTTTTCATATAACATCTTAATAATATCACAATTCTGGGTTTTTTATAAACTTGTTAACAAGTCCTTAGTTTCACTGGCACATTTGCGCCAACTGAACTGATGCGCCCGGGCTAAACCCTTAGTTTTTAACTCTTGGCGCAAATTCTCATCATTCACTATCCTATCAATAGCCGTCACCATAGACTTTTTATCATTTTGATCAAAATATAGGACTGCGTCTCCGGCCACTTCCTTAAAAACCGGCAAATTACTAACTGCCGTTGGCACGCCGCAAGCCAAAGATTCAAGCAAGGTGATGCCAAAACCTTCGTAACGAGAAGGAGAAATAAAAGCCTTGGCAGCGGCTACAATATAAGGCAAATCCACAGCGCTCACCCAGCCGGGCATCAAGACTGTTTTACTCAAATTAAATTCTTCAATAATATAATTAATTTCATCAAAACCAAAACCGGCATTACCAACTAAAATAAGTTTCAAATTACTGTTCGGATTGTTTTCCTTCCATAAGGCAAAAGCTTCCACCAGGGCGGCTGTATTCTTTTTTCTTTCCAGGCGACCGACATATAATAAATATTGTCTGTCTAAGTCATATTTATTCAAGACCTCAGTAATTTTTTGTTCATCATCCACTGGGTGGTATAGTTCATCGTTAAAACCATTATGAATAACTCTAATTTTTTCCGCACGGGCCTCCGGATAAGACTGCAATAAATCCTGTTTAGTAATTTCTGAGACAGCAATAATTTTTTTCGCATGACGCAAGGCAAATGATGTGGACCAATCTAAATAATCAACTGAGCCGGAGCGATAATGACCTAAGGTAATAAAACGCACGAACCAATCAATTAAAGGTCGTAAGGCGGCTCTATCGGTTTTTACTTTCAAGGAGCGATATAAGGTTTTATCATGCCCAAAAGCGATGTCGTGAATCGTATTAACAGTTTTTCGGGGACTAAATAGCGGTAAGGTATGGGCCGGCACAAACAGAACATTGGGACGGTGCCATAACATTTCCAGAGTAAGACGACCTAAAGTCCAAAAGGCCTGAAAGGGCCAATGTAAAACTTTGAAGGAAAAATTAGCATTAGAGCCAACCGCCGCAATTAACTCCGGGGCTGGCGCTCGGTTAAGATAAAGCCAGTAAGTATTAGTCTGATCTAATTCTGCCAAATTCTTAATTAGGTTAAAAGAGTACCACTCGGTACCGGTTTTATATTTTAAGTTGGCGCGTGAAGCGTCAATGCCAATAACCATATAAATAAAATTGGCCAATTCCAACTAAGAATCTGCCAATTATCTTGTAGCTAAAATACTACGTTTATAGGAATCCAAATTATCTAAGGCGATGCCGGTTCCTTTCGCTACACAGAGCATAGCATCGTCAGCGACATAAGCCGCTACTCCGGTCGTGCGAGAAATCAATTGATCAATATTACGAAGCAAACTACTACCCCCCGTTAAAACTATACCTTTGTCCATAATATCAGCCGATAATTCCGGTGGCGTTTTATGCAAAACTTTTTTAGTGGCGGCGATAATAGCTTCCAACTCATTTTGAATAGCTTCCGTAACATCATCACTAGAAACAGTAATACTACGGGGTAAGCCGGTCACAATATCCCGACCGCGAATTTCCATATATAATTTATCTTCCATATACAAAGCGGAGCCGATATTAATTTTTACTTCCTCCGCCGTTCTCTCGCCAATCGCTAAATTATATTTTTTCCGAACATATTCCAAAACCGCCGCATCAAATTTATTACCACCGACCCGAACTGAAGTTGAAGCGACAATTCCTCCTAAAGAAATAACCGCCATTTCCGCCGTGCCGCCACCAATATCAATTATCATGTGTCCAGTTGAAGAACCAATCGGAATATCAGCACCAATAGCCGCCGCCACCGGCTCTTTAATAATATAAGCGGCTTTCGCTCCGGCCGCAATAGTCGCCTCAATAACCGCCCGACGTTCAGTAGAAGAGATGCCAGCCGGCACCGCCACCATTACTTCCGGGCGAAAAAGTCTTATCCCACCCAAAGTCTTATTAATAAAATAACGAATCATTGCTTCCGTTGCTCGATAATCGGCAATTACTCCGTCCTTCAAAGGCCGCACCGCCGTAATCGTATCCGGCGTACGCCCAATCATATCTTTAGCTTCATTGCCAACCGCCAAAATTTTCTTATCATCCACGGATACCGCCACCACGCTCGGTTCATTAATAACAATACCGCGCCGAGGCAGATGAATTAAAGTATAGGTTGTGCCGAGATCAATACCAATTCTCTTAATAAACATAGAAAAATTTAATACTTATCTATCTTAGAATTTTTTAGGCAATTAGTCAATTATAACCAATAATAACAAAAGCTAAGCATCATAATCGCGATCAAGATTTTTGTCTTGATTGCTTATAATTTTTTTCACTTTTTCCGTAAATTCAAAAGTTTCAAACTCATCTTTGAAAAAAACATAGTCGGCCCCGACAGTTAAACTGCGCTGACGGGTATCTTCATCACTCAAATCCGTAAAAATAAAAATCTGTCTATCGTTTAATTCATCGTCAGCTTTTATTTTTTTGATAACATCAAAGCCGTCAATTTTAGGAAGAATTAAATCTAAAATAATATAATCGGGAGAAAAATTTTGTAAGCGTTCCAAAAGTTCCCCGATTTCTTCATCACCATCAGAAGCTTCCACTGCATATTCATCAGCGGCAAACTGTGATTCCAGCCCGTATAAAATATTAGCGTCGTCTTCAATAATAAAAATTTTTTTACTGTCCATATATTTAATCTTTATTTTTAACAGCGACTAATTTAGATTATATTTCAAATTATTTTTCTTCTATTTATCTAACTTATCCGCACCCTGCCACCAAGCTTGGTGATTTTTATACCATTCCACCGTTGCCCGTAAACCGGCGATAAAATCAACCTGCGGTTGCCAACCTAACTCCCTTTTCGCCTTACTAAAATCAATAGCATATCTTAAATCATGTCCCGGTCGATCAGCAATATATTCAATCATATCTTCTGACTGTTCCATTAAACCCAAAATCAATTTTGTCAGAGATAAATTATTTTTTTCATTGCCACCGCCAAGGCAATAAGTCTCACCAATTTTTCCTTGTTCAATAATCATCGCGACGCCGCGATTATGATCATCAACATGAATCCAATCTCGCACATTTTCTCCCGTACCATACAAAGGAATTTTTTTTCCTTGCAGCAAATTAGTGATAAATAGGGGTATCATTTTTTCCGTATATTGATATGGCCCATAATTATTGGAGCAATTGGAAATCGTCACCGGTAGACCATAGGTATGATAATAGGCCCGCACTAAGTGATCACTAGCCGCCTTAGCGGCGCTATAAGGAGAACGAGGATCATAAGGGGTTAATTCGTTAAAAGGTTTATCCTCTTTGCCTAAAGAACCAAAAACTTCATCGGTGGAAATATGATGAAAACGAATGCCCCCATTATTTTTGGCGGCTTCCAAAAGGACTCGCGTTCCTTCCACGTTAGTCCGAATAAAATCGGCGCTATCTTTAATAGAACGATCAACATGGGTCTCGGCGGCGAAATTAATTATTAAATCTAAGCCAGGCATCAGAGAATTAACCTGCTGGGCGTCAGCAATATCACCCTTAACCAAGATATAATTAGGGTTAGAAGAAATATCTTCTAAGTTTTTGCTGTTGCCGGCATAAGTCAACAGGTCAAGATTAATAATCTGATCAGTGGGATGAGTCTGCAACCAATAATGTATAAAATTTGAGCCGATAAAACCGGCCCCGCCCGTCACTAATATTTTCATATTAATTCTGTAATTTTTTTATAATATCCTCCGCTTCTCCGGCTTGATATTCTATATGTTTCCAGACACGCAAACCGTCACCGACATGACGTGGTATAACATGAAAATGTAAGTGCGGAACTTCTTGATCAGCTACCGGGTCGTTATTCTCACAAACATTATAACCCGCTATCCCCAGCTGATCTTTTAATAACTGGCCAACTTTTTTAACAATAAGAATCAGTGCCTCTAACTCATCTTCCGGAATTTCTTCTAAATTTTTATAATGCATCTTAGGCACAACTAAAGTATGACCGGGATTAACCGGCTTAATATCTAAAAAAGCTAAGATTTTATCATCTTCATAAACTTTATATGAGGGAAGTTCCCCGGCGACAATTTTACAGAAAATACAATTATCCATGGCTTTTAAAATCTTAGCTAATCTTATAAGGAGAGGCGGGATCTATTTCCCAGCGAATTTCATCTATCTCCTCGCTTTTCCCCTCACCTTTATAAAGCTGATCGGGTAAATTAATGCTCAGAGCCGCGATATCAGAAATACATTTATAACCATGCACAACCCCAGGGGGCACAATCACTAAAGTCGGATTATTTTCTCCCACCTCCAAATCCATCGCTTCCCCTTTAGTGGGCGAATTATCTCGTCTGTCCCACAAATATAAACGAAAGCTACCCGGTCCTAAAAAAACAAAACAGTCACTTTGACTAACATGTTCATGGGGACCACGTACTACCCCGGGATTAGTCATACTAACGTAAGACATCGCCGGCGTAAAATTTAATTCATCACGACGAAATATTTCCGTCAGCCAACCGCGTTCATCATTATAACGAGTTAAATTTTTGATAACAACATCTTTAATCATAAAAAAAATTAAAATTTAATTAAACCGGTCTGAGCTCCAATATGAGATACTTTAGCGGCGGTATTGCGTAAAGCTAAATTAATAGCCTTATCAATATTACCGGCATATAAAGTTAGACCGGCGGCAAAAGTAGAATTAAAAACATCACCCAAGCCGGTAGTATCTACTCTATTTTTAGATTTGATAATCGGTTGACGATAAAGTTTCTGTCCGTCCCAAACCACCACGCCGTCTTGGCCTAAAGTAATGACCACAATTTTTGGACCCAAGGTATGTAATAATTTTAATAAATTTTCAGGCTTGTTTAGAAAAGAGGACTTTAAATGTTTATACTGGCCGGAACGCACAAGCAGTTCAATCGCCTCGTCCTGATTCATGGCTAAGACCGTAGTATGTTTTATAAAAGGCAAAATTTTATTAACACCACCTAAGAGCTGAGTCGTGCCCGGATTCCAAAAAACTTTTTGTCCCTTTTTCTTGACCACCGCAAAAACTTTACGCAAAGTATTTAACCAGTCCCCCGATAAAGAAGCGATATAAATATTATTGGTTTTTTCTAGAGCGGTCTGAGCGGAGGCATTAATACTAAACTTAATATTAGCTCCTCGCTGAGCAAAAATGATGCGTTCACCGCTCGGTGCCACTAAAATAAAAGAGGAACCACTTTCAGTATTTTTTATTTTTTGTATTAGGCTAACGTCAACACCATGCTGACGCAAATTTTTAACAATATGACCACCATCTTCATCATCACCAATTGGAGCCAGACAAGAAGTTTTAAAGCCGAAATTAGATAGACAGACGGCGGCATTAGCGGCCCCACCACCATAAGAATAATAGAAATGATCAACTTTAATCTTAGCCCCGGACTCAAAAGCTAAGACTGTCTGACGTAAAATATCTTTCCGATTATTAATAATAATTCCCTGATCGGTAAAGAAAGAAATATCACGTGTCGTGCCCCCCACTGTTATAAAATCGTAAGTCATAAATAATAATTATGTCTTTAATAATAGCACAAAGCTATGACTTCTCCAAAAAAAATGGCCGTAAACGTTTGGTGACGGCGGCGGTCAACAATCCGAGAAATAAAGCTAAGATAAAATTATCTATCACCTGATAAAAAAGCTCCAGCCAGAAATCATTATTTAGCAGAAAGAAGGCTCGCCCATTATAAACAAAGAGATAAAGTAACAGGGCGGCCAGCAGACTATAAATCAAAGTCATGATAAGCATTAATATTATCCAGGCATAGAAAGAACGATTAGTCAGCCAAGCGCGCATAATCCAATAAGCTGTCAACAGGGTTAAACCTAAAGAAAACAAATGCCAGCCAAAAAAACTAAAAGATAAAATGTCCCAAAAAAATCCCCCTAAAATAACCGCTATCGTCGCCAAGCGTAAATCAAAAAAAAATAAAATAAAAATAGCCACCACTAAAACCAGATTAGCGGCCGCCGGCAGCGGGGCGAGGGCAGGAATAAAAGAAAATTGGATTAAGGTAACGCCAAAGATTAGAATAATAAAAAAAATAAATTGGACTATTTTTTTTACTTTCATAAAATAAATTTTCTAAAAAATATTGCTACTAATAAAACTAAGGAATAATGACAGCGACAATAGTTAAGCGATTTAAATCCACTAGAGGCTCAATCGTAGCTTCTTGCCAAACCTCGTTACTCTCGTTGAAAACGCTGGCCACACGACCAATAACTAAACCGCGCGGAATATTCCCCCCTAAACCAGAGCTAATAATAGTATCGCCAACCTTAATTTTTTCTAATTGGGGAATATAACTCATCTTAATAGTTAAACCTAAATTGCCGTCCGTTAAACCTTGTGTCTCGTTTTCATTCTGAATAGCAGCCGCTAAGCGACAACTCGGACTGGTAGTCAAACAAATTTTGGCCGTCGTCTCTTTTACTTCCAAAATCTGTCCAACTACGACACCTCCTTCGTTTACGACTGCTAAACCAATGCGCAAACCATCGCGTAAACCACGATTAATAAGTAAATCCCGACCGTCTTCTGATGTCTCGTCCCGCGCAATAACTTCAGCGCTGACGACCTGCCAATCAGAAGAAGCTCTAAAATCAAGCAAAGCTTGTAATTTTTTATTCTCACTGATAGTTTCTGTCAGCTTAGAATTGGCGACCGTTAAAACTGCTACTTCTTTTTGCAAGTCAATAATCTTGGTCTCTAATTCAGCCGGATTAACACCATCATTAGAACTAACTTCCAGGTCAGAACCCCAATTATATAAAACACCAGCTAAAGGTTTAACTGCGTTTGTTAAAATATTTTCCAAAGGCCGTAGCCAGCCAAAGGCTTGAAAAAAAAGCAGTAGTCCGGCGACTACTACAGCCACAATAAACGGATTGTTTTTTTTAAGCTTAATCATAATTAATCAGAGTTGCCATTCGGCAAGATTACCTTTTCCAATAATTCCGGATTACCAAGTAAAATACCGGTTCCGCGTGCCACGCAAGTTAAAGGATCATCAACAATTTTTACCGGAATACGAGTCGCTGTGGAAATTGCCTGATCCAAGCCACGCAGTAAAGCACCACCGCCCGATAGAAATAAGCCCCGTTCATAGATATCGGAAACTAATTCTGGCGGGGTAGTTTCTAAAATGGTTTTAATATTATCAATAATTTTAATAACTGTGTGGCTCAAAGCTTCTCTAATCTGCTTGTCGCTTACCATTAGCGCTTTAGGCAGACCGGTCAAGAGATCGCGTCCGCGTACTTCTATTTCACTGGGAGTATCTAAGGCGACGGCTGAACCGACCGCCACTTTAATGCTCTCCGCTAATTGTTCGCCAATTAAAATATTAAACTCCTCGCGCACATATTCAATAATATCATTATCAAACTCATTGCCAGCCGACTTTAAAGATTTCCAAGTAACAACCCCGCCTAAAGCAATAACAGCAATCTCGGTCGTACCGCCGCCAATATCAACAATCATAGTCGCCGTCGCTTCTGTAACCGGTAAACGCGCACCAATCGCGGCTGCCATCGCCTCATCAATTAGATAAACCTTTCTGGCGCCAGCTGATTTAGCGGCATCTTCTACGGCCTTTTTTTCCACTTCAGTCAGGTCCAAAGGAATACCAATAACCACTCGCGGCCGAGCTAGTAAAGTAAAATTTTCCTGATGAACTTTATTGATAAAATACTTCAACATTTTTTCCGTAACTTCAAAGTCAGAAATAATGCCGTCTACCAAAGGTTTAATAGCTTCTATATGACCAGGAGTCTTACCAACCATTTTTCTAGCGGCTTCACCCACTTCCAAAATTTCATTAGTACGTTTATTAATAGCTACCACACTCGGCTCATTAATAATGATACCTTTATCATTAACATAAACCAAAGTATTTTTAGTACCGAGATCAATCCCTAAATCATGGCTAAATTTTCCTAAAAAATTTTTAAACATAACAATTACCTAACTTCTAAGATTTACTTAAGCGAGCCGTTAAATTTTTTAATATATCTTGCAGCTTGACGAGTTCAGCTTTATCTTCAGAACGAGATTTAAATTCCACGCTATCAGCCGCTAAAGTTTTTGAACTTATCACTAAACGATAAGGACAACCAATTAAATCAGCGTCAGCAAATTTTCCACCGGCGGAAATATCACGATCGTCATACAAAGTCTTAATACCGGCTGCTTCTAGTTCCTGATATAATTTATCTGATTCTTCCGGTGTATTCAAAGAAATTAATTGGACGGAAAATGGTGCGATATTTTCTGGCCAGATCATTCCCTTCTCATCATGAAAAATTTCTACAATAGTCCCCATCACCCGACTAGGGCCAAAACCATAACAACCCATAATTACCGGTTTCTCCACACCTTCTTTGTCTTTATACTGGACATTAAAGGGCTCGGAAAATCTTGTGCCTAATTTAAAAATATTACCGGTTTCAATAGCTTTTTTCTCTACTAAATCTTTCTGGCCACAAAGTGGGCAAGAATCTTGTTCGGCAATAATTTCTCGATTAACCGCCACCTGGCATTTTTCACAAACATAAATTAAGTCTTCCCCTGATTCTGCGAGCGTTTGAAATTCATGAGAATATTTAGCAAAAGAACCGCCGGCAGCGTAAGTAAGATAAGTTTTATCTTTTAAACCTAAACGCTCAAAAATACGCCAATAAGCTTCAGTAACTTGATCGTAATAAAGATCCAAGTCCGCTTGATCGGCGTGGAAAGAATATAAATCTTTCATTAAAAATTCCCGACCGCGCAACAAACCGGCCTTAGCTCTTTTTTCATTACGGAACTTAGTTTGAATTTGATAAGCAGCAAAAGGCAAATCTTTATAAGAAGAAATAAATTTCTTAGCTAAAGGAGCGACAATTTCTTCGTGCGTAGCTCCTAAAGCATATTCGCGCTGATCTTGACCGGCCAAGCGAAATAAGACATCAAAATTATCCCAACGCTGCGAGCTCTCCAGATTTTCTTTAGGAATAAGGGCCGTCATGGAAATTTCTTGGCCACCAACGGAATTCATTTCTTCGCGCACAATCTGACAGATATTTTCTATAACTCTCTTTCCTAGGGGTAAATAAGAGTAGACGCCGGCCGCGACTTTATCAATAAAACCGGCGCGAATTAGCGCTTGCGCATTATAGCTACCTTCGTCTTTTGGTAGCTCTTTGACTGTTTTTGTAAAAAGTTGAGATTGTCTCATAATTATTTTTATCTTACCCAAAAAATAAGCACTTGTAAAGCTGGGCTAAAACGCTAGCCGCAGCTAAAAATTTATTTTTTTGCGATTTTTTTAAGGGCCGCTTTTACCCGTTCGCCACTGTCCGTAATTTCCGGTCCGACTGCATTCAAAGCCGTCCGCGCTTCATTCAAAGTATAACCAAGTGACATCAAAGCATCTAATTCATCACCACCTGATAAAGTTGTAGCTTCTAGGCTAATACCGACCCCACCGATACGAATGACTTTATTTTTTAATTCCAGAACTAAACGTTCCGCTGTTTTTTTACCGATACCAGAAACCTTAGTTAGTAGGTTGGCATCACCCCGAATAATCGCTTCTTTGATATCACTAGCAGTGGCCATAGATAAAACGCCGAGAGCAGATTTCGGTCCGACACCGGAAACGCTTAAAAGCAATTCAAAAAGCTCCAACTCCTCCCTATTAGCAAAAGCATAAAGATCGCTAGCATCTTCGCGAATCTGATGAGAAGTATAAACTTCTGCTTCTGTGCCGATTTTTAATTCAGCCAAAAAATTTTCACCAGCAAAAACACGATAACCAATATCAGCGGTCTCAATAATCGCATAATTTAAGCCCTTGTCTCTGACTTTGCCGCGTAAAAAAGCAATCATATTATTTCTTAAAACGTTTTACTCTAATTAAACCGGATGTTGGCACTACCGCCACGCCCTTTTTCTCTACTTCATCCAACAATAAATTCATACCCAGGGAGTCCGAAGCCATATGACCGGCGATAATAACATTAAGATGATTTTTCTCCGCTTCTTTGCGATGTTCTTCTGACATATGCATCCCAATAATGGTGCCAAAACCATATTGCGCCATCTTCTCAAAAATATCTTTAGAACCATTAGTGCCACCAGTAAATTCCGTCACGACAATTTTACCGCAACTAGAATCCGGCGTACCGGTAAAAATCATTGGTCCCACTTTACGCTTGGCTGCTTCTTGATATTCGGGAACGGTTTTTAACATATCTATCACATCGCCCACGGTTTCCAAATTTTTCTCATTCTTCTTGAGCAATTTAATAATAAAATCAGCAGACATATTATCAGCCGGAGTATGCAGACACATGAAGTCCAAGTCCAATAATTTAGCGGTATCTACCGCCCGATTATGATTAATAGGAGAAATACCGCGATGAACTTCACTAATACGAGAACGAATCACTGACTCGGCAATATTAATTGGCACTCCATAGTCAGCTAAAACCTGCGCCTGTAGATGCATCACATCATGCAAATCAGCTAAGGCTGGACCCTCGGGATGATGGGCAATAACTAAATCTATATCACCTAATTGCTTGGCCAATAATAATTCCGTCCCCTCCATATCAATCCCCGCTAAAACTTTCTTGATTTGTTTTTTATTATTATCAACTAAAATCAAAGAATCGGAATAGGGATTAGTCAATTTATCTTTGTCAAAAGACTCTTGAGCTTTTTTACTAAGTTCATCATACTTTTTTTGTAAGCGTTCCAGATTTTTTTTAACCCGAGCGACGCCCCGCAAATCATACTTGATGCCAAGTTGAATAGCTAAGTCGTAAATTTGTTGAGTAGTCATAAGCTTATTGATTATTTTTCTGGGCAAAGGTAGTAAAGGCTTTTAAAATCTCTACTGGCATGGCAAAAACAATGGTATTAGACTTATCACTAGAAATATCATTTAAAGATTGCAAAGTACGCAAATGCAAAGCGCCATCAGATTGAGATAATATGGCAGCCGCTTTAGAAATATTATCCGCGGCCGCTAATTCTCCCTCAGAATTGATAATAACCGCGCGCTTTTCTCGCTCTGCCTCTGCCTGCTTAGCGATAGTTCTTTCCATAGACTCCGGCAAAGAAACATCCTTAAGCTCTACATTATTGACTTTAATTCCCCATTCATCCGTTTCTCTGTCCACAATATCTTTAATACGACCAGCAATTTCGTCGCGCTTACTCAAAAGTTCATCTAAAGTAACTGAGCCGACAATATTACGCATCGTTGTCTGAGCATATTGAGAAATAGCATAATAAAAATTCTCTACTTCAATCACTGCTTTTTCCGCAAAAGCCACCTTATAATAAATAACGGCATTAACAGTCACAGAAACGTTATCACGAGTAATGGCTTTCTGATCGGGAACATCTACCGCCTTAACACGAATATCTACTTTCTTATAACTCTGGAAAACTGGAAAAACTAAACGCCAGCCCGGTTCCATAATACCGGCGTAACGACCAATAGTAAACTTTACACCACGTTCATATTGATTAATCTGCTTCAAACTAGTCAGTACTATAATACCGACGACAATTAAGATGTTGATAAAAAAAGCCATACAATAATAATTAGTTAATTAAACTATATTTTTAAACCAAGTAAAAACTTATGTCCGGAGATAACTGCTTCTTTCTGATGTTCGGTATTAATTTCCGCTACTATTTCTAAAGACGAACTTCTCGTATCATGTTTAATGTCTACTTCCATCTTGGTCAACA
>Ga0172380_10005123_pt1 | contig 16186 bp, 13 predicted proteins | sample Leawe162metaG_FD_119747 | JGI IMG/M metagenome (GOLD analysis project Ga0172380, IMG submission 119747) | Leachate microbial communities from a municipal landfill in Southern Ontario, Canada - Leachate well 162 metaG | ecosystem: Engineered > Solid waste > Landfill > Unclassified | place...
AAGTTGCAGTTGACCGCTCAACTAATGAAGGACGGTATTAATCCTGAATTGGCTCAAGCAATTGGAGACAGTGGACTTAGTGCTGATGAAGCATCTAAGAACCTAAGCAATCTAACTTCTGTCTGGAACAAGTACAAGCAGGCACAGTGGAATGCTCTACCAGCACTTGAAAAGGCTAACCAGTTGCTTGACAACTCAATGAACATCATGGGTAAGAGTCGTGAAATTGCTCAACTAGAAGTTATTACGCCAATGCAAAAGGCTCTTAAGGTCTTGCAGGATCAGTCAGATGCACAAGGTCGCATTATTGAATTGCGCCAGCGTGACCTAGAAGCACTTGATCAGCAGACCGACAAGTTGAATGAGCAGAAAGACGTTATCAACAAGACCTATGATGAGCGCATCAAGGCTCTGGATGAAATTGAGGCAGCCAATGAGCGCATCAATGCTCAGCAGCAGGGACAACTCAACATTGCTCAGGCTCTTAGCCGTGGTGACGTTGCCGCAGCAGCACAAGCCGCACTAGACCTACAGCAGAAGAATCAGCAGGACTCTCTTAATGCTACTCGCACCGCTCTGGAACTAAGTCGCCAGCAGCAGTTGAAGACACGCGATGACAAGATCAATGAAATCAAGGAGCAGCGTAAGGTAATTGAGGAAGACATTCGCCAGAAGCAGTTGGCACAGCGCAACATTGCCGATCAGATTTACTACGCTCAATTGGCAATCAATGCCGAGACTGACCGCTTGGACAACCTGTATGACTCAGTGGCTAATCAGATCGCTCGTGCCAAGAATGAACTGGCAGAAATGGTAAGACTACAGAGAGAACTTAATTCACTTAACGGTGGAAATTACAGTGGTGGATCAACTGCTGTAGCCAATCCAGACCTACCCGCAATTCCGGGTACTGTTGCTGGTGGAGAATACGCCTTTGATCTTATGCTTCGACTACTTGGAAACATTGGCTACGCTAATGGAGGGCTAGTAAGAGGCTTTGCATCAGGTGGCACAGTTCCCGGTATTGGATCAGGGGATACTGTTCCTGCTATGTTGACTCCCGGTGAGATTGTCATTCGTAAGCCAGTGGCTCAGCGATTTGGAAAGGAACTTCTAGCCCTAAATGGCAATGTATTCCCAAGAATGTCATTTGGCTCTGGCGGCATGGTACCAGAAACCTCAGCAGCCGGTCCTTCAATGATGTATAATTACAACATCAGCCTAAATATCAATGGGGCTGGTCAAGACGCAGATCAGATTGCATCTCAGGTAATCCAGAAGATCGAAATGAAGACAGGACAGAAGATTAGGGTGAACAACTTTGCCAGTGACTAATACCTATATGGCGGGTAGGAAGAAATATACCAGACCACAAGCGGTCTGCTTTGCCGATTCCTATTCTATTAGCAGTGGATTCTATTTGCCCGGTGGAGATGAGTACACTGATTTCCTAATTCTCTCTGACCATAATAGACAAGAGATTCAGGTAAAGCCACAGCGCATTGAGAATCGTAAGCGCATGATCAATGGCACTATGCGTAGTTTCCATGTTGCTGACAAGCAGACTTTCCAATGGGCATATAAGCAGTTTCCATCTAGGGCATATTCATCGGCTCCGACATTCTTGGAATCTGGAACTAGCACCTATGAGTCTCACACTGTTGATGGTGGCGCTGGAGGCAATGAACTCCTTGATTGGTATAGTGACCATTCTGGGAGTTTTTATATGTTGCTAGCATACGACCTTTATAGCGAACTTCCTACACCCGGACTTACCGGACTCAACCAATACAATGCTGTGGTGCCGGTATACTTTAGCAACTTTGATTATAGCGTTACTGGTCGTGGACTAGACTTTGACCTGTGGGACATTTCAATTGCAGTTGAGGAACAGTAATGTTTCAGGACGCCGATCTTATTGCAGCATTCGAAAATGAATCTACCCTATCGGTAGAGCCACTTATATTAGCAGAATTCAATCTTAACGAACTTGGCAATATTGCAAAGATCGGGGTATACAAGAATAGGTCTGACTTTGCACTAGTGAATACTTACGATGCTGATGACGTAGCAGATGCATATACCGATGCAGACGTTTCCTATTTTGAATACAACTCTACAGACGATGATCCATTTAGAGTGGTCGATGCCACCAAGCAGTTGATGTTCCCACTAGGAGATGTGTTTCTCCCATTTAGACCACGCAGCGGCATCAATAAGGCTCGTTATATTCCGGGTAGATACATTGACAATGTTCGCTCAGGATCACGCCCAAGATATTACATGCCTGACCGATCAGACTTCTTCAAGTATTGGTCATCATATAAGCATGATGGAACAATTGATAGAGGAATCAGTGGACCAGCCCCAAGTGGTGGCGTATACGCTATCACCGATGCGGTACCATTTATTGTCTACACTGAGCCTGTTCATGCCAATAGAGTCGTTGTAAAGATGCAGACTAACATTGGAGATATAGACCTAGGAACTGCGAGAGCGCCAGATGGTACATCACTATCAGACCCTTTGTATTCATATTCACGCGCTACTGTTCCTGATTCATGGAGCATCCAGCGCCTCACCGACTCCAATGTGTGGGAGACATTGATTTCCTTTACTTCTGCTACACCTGTACCTCGTGACGGATATGTAGAAATTTTCTATGGGATTACTATTCCTGAGGCCTTTGCCAGCACATTCACCTTTAGAGGATATACTGATGCATCACTACTTCCAACAGATGCTCTCATTGGCGATGCTTATATAACTGACTATAACTCTACGTCTGCTGGTTCTTTGCGAGTATGGAACGGTGCAGCATGGGTTGTCTCAAATACTGCTTATTCATGGCAATTATTAAATACTGGAGTCCCCAGATTGCGTGGCGTGGCTACTCAAGTCGTGAATCCACCATCATATGACCTAAATGGCGAGACAGTCTATAAGGAATTCCAGAACCTGCATGGCCTCAGAATCGTCGTTGATACTATGCATAGTGCCAATGCAGCATTTGACCTTATTGAACTATCTCCACGACTAAGTGTAAATCTAAGCCAGTATGTTGAGTCATACACAGCCAATAAGATGCTAGCCGGAGATGACCAAGGATTGCCGGTATCATCATTGGCAGTATCTAATGGTCAGGTATCTCTAAGCAACAGTGATAATATCTTCACAGAGAGCAATAGTTTTAATGGAACCACCGGATCACTATTGGCATCATATGGTCGTACCGCATCTAAGTTTCAGTTCTATGAAATCATCAAGGATATCAATGGCGCTGATAAGTATGTCCCAATTAAGACTTACTATGCTGACAAATTTCCAAGCCCATCTGGTGGCCTAGACAGTGTGACAGTATCTTTGCGCGATCTATTCTTCCGTCTAGAGACTACAAACGCTCCTAGTGTATTCAGCCAAGACACTACACTGACCTATGCAGTAGCAACAGTCCTAGATTATATTGGCTTTAGCAACTACAAGTTCCTAAATATTGACGTATCTAACGATCCAGTTATTCCGCATTTCTTCTCTGAGCCAAATGTTTCTGTAGCAGAAATCTTACAGAGACTTGCTATCGCAACTCAGTCTGCAATGTTCTTTGACGAGGACAATAACTTTGTGGTCATGCTTAAAGACTATCTCATGCCAGAGGTAGGAAGTAGAAGTACCGATCTTATTCTTAGCGGCAATGACTCACCGCTAGCAAACATCGAGTCAATCCAGCCTAATGAAACAGTGGTAATCAATGATGGTCAGATTGATTACACCACCAGATATGTTCAGCGTGAAATTGCAAGCCTAGGCTCTAGTGTGCTACAAGATAATGAAAGAGTCTACCGATACAGGCCAGTTCTACTTTGGGAAGTTGCTGCTAGTCAGGAACTTAAGACTATCAATGAGGGATCAAAGACCGGAGAGGGATTTGCCCTTGGTGCCTGTGCATTAAACACTGACCTTAGTAGTGCAGTGCCAACTGTAGTAAGCAATCAGGTTATAGATAACATCATTGACATTGGCGAGTCAATCTATTGGCTTCCAAGATTCAAGGGGTATTTGTATGCCAATGGTGAAATCATTCGCTTCGATGCAGTTGAATATGCAATCCCCGGACAGGGCGTAGTATGGATTCAAGACAATCAAGAGTACCAGAACTACTTTGGATCATTGCCATTTAATGGGAAGATCTACCCAACTGGTCGCGTGAGAATTTTCTCAGAACCGTATTATGAAATTGTCGGAGTAGATACTGTGATCAAGAATGGCGCGGTACGAATCCATGGTAGGGGTCAATTCGCTACAGATATCACCAGTCATAATGCGGGGCTGTCGAGTTATTGGTCAGATAATGCCAATACCTATGGCACCAAGATGTATGGCGATCTGATCTTTAACACTATTGATACAGCAGACATTGTTCAGGCAACTGTTGGAACCACTACCAGAGTTGATCCCGCATCTTATAAGGCAGCAGCAGTCAAGTCAAGTAGGAATGGAATCATCAAGAACTTTATGTCTTCCAAGGTGTATGAAGACGGATACACCAATGGATTGCGCACTACAGCAGCAGGAAGCGTTCAGGCATCTGCACTGGTACTTCGCGGTAAGTATTCTTCTACTAGTGATCCAGTGGTAGACCGTGACTTCATTAGTTATGTATACAAAGACTTGAGTGCTCAATATCCATACCGCCACTTCGGAACTCGTATGCGTATCATTGGAAAGGTAGATCAGAATGGAGCCAGCGTTGCCAATGGCTCTAGTAACTACTTCTCATTACAGGCTCAAAATGCTGCTGATAAAACATCAATTAATGGTGGCTCGGGTGGCATTGGAATCTTCACCGACCCATCGAATTCAAGCGGGTACTACTTTGAAATCATCGCTCTTAATGATAAGAACATTGAGAAGTATTCTCCAACAGCAACCACTCAGACTACTGACCCAGTGATTCACAACATTGTGTTCTACAAGATTAAGCCTCAGGCTAAGTCTGGTGATACTGCCAGTGGCCCAGCAGTTCCACAGAAACTATGGGGCGGATTGACTGGCATTCAGGCAGATCAGGGAATCTTTGTTGGACAAGATAGACTTGGTTCAACTAGTTCAAACTCCGTCTATGATCTATCAATCGAGTATGAGATTATTAGCGGTGGAGCAATTCGATTCTACCTATATATCAACAACATCTTGATTAAGATTGTAGACGACTCCAGCCCATTGTCAATTAGAACCACTGCCTGCCTATTTACTCGATCAGGCTCAGAGTGCATGTTCGAAAACTTCTATGCCTTGGAAGACCTAGTAGCACGCAATGGGAATACAACCATTGTTGGAGATGCTGGAATATTCGGCAATGGAATTACCACTAACGACTCTATGCGTAAGTATGCTATCAGTGGTGCGGTGCAGTCAGCATTTCTTACCGGCATTTCTTCATCCAACAATGCAACATCCAAGATTTACTTTGAGGAATTTGGTACCATTATGAGAGAGGCAGTCCATTTCGATATCAAGTATGATCAGGCCTTCCCTGCATTCTATAGCAGAATTGCGAAGACATTTACTAGTGATAGAAGTTACACAATTTCCGGGTACTATGGTGGAGCATATGAAGCGGAGTTTATCGTGTTCAACTCTGCTGATAAGGCTATCACTCTAGATGATTCAACTGGCTCATACCTGCGAATCCTAGGAGTAACATTCACACAGAACACCACCCACACTTTGTCGCTGGATAATTACTTTGGTCGCATCAGTGATTCATCAAATCCAATCTATGAGCAGAATCAATTGGTTAGCCCGGTGTCATCATTGGAGTCTTACAATAAGGTAAAGGCATCTAGAGCAAAGTATGGGCGAAACCAATTTTCACTTAATGCGCTCTATATTCAGTCAGACACTCAGGCTCGTGACATTATGAAGTGGCTAATTGAGCGTGTCATGCGTCCTCGCAAGACCGCTATCATCAATACCTTTGCCATGCCACATTTACAGGTTGGCGACATTGTAACTGTCGCATACACCATGCCAGATGGTGTAGAATGGGTAGATGCAGATACTCAATTCTTGGTTAAGGAAATCAACTACAATCGAGCCTCAGACCAAATTACTCAGGCAGTTAGGGTGGTAGAGGTATGACTGCTGTAAGGATGCCAAATCGTGACGTAGTTAACATTGAGCCTCAGTTGCCCGGCGCTGAGCAGATTGAGAAATTCCTATTCAATGATATCGGCGGGACCGATATGATTAACCTTGTTCGCCAAGATACAATTGGGACTCCCAACTTCTCATATAGCATTATCAGTGACCTTCCATCAACACTACAGAGGTTCGATCCAACATATCTCCTGACTAATAGAGCCATTTATGACTCAATCTTTAATCAGTTTGCTATTAAGTTAATGCATAAGATTCCAGAGGACAGATATGAAGACCTGAACGACCTTAACCCACAGTGGTCTATGGCTACCAATGCTTACTTCGACGGCGATAATCTGATCATCGAGTTTGAGAATATTTCACCTACCGAATTCGTCCAGATTGAACTGGAGATTGATGGTAGAATACATAGTGTGAGGGAAAATGATTACCAATAAAGGAAACCAGATTATCACCAAGTTTATGCTTGGTCAGGCACCAGAGTATGCTGCATACATTGCAGTAGGAGTTGGAGCCACGCCTCTTACCATCAATGAGTCAGACGCATCGCTACCAACTAAATCATCTATGGATTTTGAGGCCTTTAGAGTACCAGTCACCAGTAAGGGAGTCGTATCTGATGAAATTACATTGGCTCTTTCTGATTGGACCGTAAGCGCATCGGCAGTAACAGTCACTACTAGCACACCACATGGAATGAGACCCGGAGATTCAGCACTGCTATCATTCGTTGCCACAGGAGACTCTGCAAAGAACGGTACATTCATCATCACTTCAAGCACAACAAATACATTCGGATATGAGCAGGCTTGGGGTGGCTCAGCCACATGGAGTTCGGCGGGTAGTGCAACAGCCACAGTGTCGTACAGCAGAGATAGGCTTGTCTTCAAGGCTCAACTACCACAAGACCAACGATACCTAATGTCAGAAGTGGCTCTCTATCCATCTAGTTCTAATACCTTGGCGCTATCATATGATTCCCGCCTTATCAGTGGTTTCTTGCCTACTGAGTCATGGGCGTACCACCATGTTACTGGTGGTTTAGTAGAGTCTATAAACTCCATCCCGCTGGTCACCACCGACATTAGTGATGGTTCAGGATCAATTACTACTGCTACATTTATAGGCTCTGGCTCTCTTAATACCGCTCTCTTTGTTAACAGCGACAATAATGCCTTTACTTGGGCAGCACGCAAGGCTCGCCACGAACCTCCACGCCTGTTCAATCGCTCATTGATTGTGGCTGGTGATATGACAGCATTCACCGACGATGATATGACTCTCCCATCAAAGCCAAAGCATATCATTAATACCGCTAATTTTAGAATGGACTTGTCAAAGAGTTCACCGGATGACTATATACGACTAGCCCTGTCATTGATAAGTAAGGATGGTGGCTCTGGTGCAGTAGTGTCAGACAAGGTGCGCCTACGACTAGAATTCGAAGACTCTACTACAGGTGCAGAGGCTACAGCGACTAGACTACTCAGAAGCAGTGATTTTGCATCGTCTAGGTATGTCGTCGTATCATGGCAGTTAAAGGACTTCAGCATCGGAACTCAATTTAACTGGAATCACTTTGATACAGTTGAACTATTTGTGCAAACTCTCAACAGTGGTGGTACCTATGACGATTCATATGTAGCATTTGACGGTCTGAGACTAGACAATGTGAACACTGAAAATCCTCTATACGGAATGACAGCATACTCAAGACTCAAGAATGGTTATGAGTCTGGTGCTCTATTAGAGAAGGCTGAGAACAGTCAGGGCTATATCGAGTATAGACTAGGAGCAAACATTGTCTAGGGTTGTTATTCCGAAGGCTAGTCTGCCGGGTATTAATGCTGATTCATTAAACCGCTTTCGCTTTAGAGTGATGAACAAGAACAGGAACCTCTATAGCAACTGGTCAGTGATCTATGCTATTAGGCGTAGCAATGACGATGTTGACTTCGTAGAGAATCCAGACTCCTACAGCATCAGCAGTACACAATATAGAATTGACCTCGCTTGGTTCACACCAGACATTAGTGCTATCTATGGCGTATCAGCGCGGTACAAATTCTATAACAGTGTAACAGGATTCTATAGATGGGATGCCTACCAATCACTAGGAGAGCGTGTCAGCAACAGTGTGAGCATCGCTAGAAAGCCACCATCATATGCCAATGAGACTTGCTATGGAGCACAGTTTGTCGTCAAGGCCAAAGAGTATCCCAATGTGGAAAACCCATATGTTCCGGTCAGCACCATTCAGGGTGCAGGCTCGGTCAACTATATTACTACCCTGACTTCTCATGGCTTAACTGTTGGCGACTATGTAAATATTGATATCAATAATGGGGCTAGCGACCTCAGCAGTTTTGGTGGGATCATGGCAGTGACTTCCACCCCATCGAGCACTGTGTTTCACACCACAGGCTCAATTGTATTGGGTGTCACCACCCCTACAGGGCAAGATAACCGGGTACAGAAAGTATCTGGCAATAATAAATTCATTACACCATTGCAACAATTCCTTGCGTAGTGTATACTAGGAGACAACATGGCTATCATTCCAACACCCAATAGAGGTCAACCTCTAGACATTGATTATCTAGCGATACTGGCAACACAAGTAAATAATCTAACTACTTTAGTAGGAGATGCATCGGCGTCATTCTCAAGTATCAATGACACCAGTGTTAAGACCTCAGACCTAAAGATTTTCGCTAAGACTGTCAATGTCTTTAGCAGCACCAGTAAGACTGATGGTGACGTAGTAGACTATACAGTGAACTACCCGGCCTTTAATGGCTTTCCAATCATTACCGCCAGTATCGTATCAGGAAGCACTAGTAGTATTGGTGACGATGCGACAGTAGTGTTCAAGCAGATTAGCAGTAGCAGTGCGACATTCAGAGTCACCTTTAACACTGGTGGTAATTTGGATATTAACGTGAATATCCTTGCTATCGGATTCCCGGTTAACGTATGAAACTAAAGTGCCCACGCTGCTCAGGCAGAATGTTTGTGGATCGTGTCTTTTCAGAACATGATCACCTTGAAACATTCTGTATCATATGCGGTCATAGACAAATATTCCACCCACTAGCACAGAGGGCAGACATTACATGGCTCGTCCACGCAGAGAAAGAGATGTACGCGGGAGCGAATGGATCGCACCGGCAGCCAAAATCTTCTTCGTCAATAATCAGTTAGTTAGAGTCCTCAAGCAGTCCCGCAGTGCTGGCACTGTGAAGTTATGGAACATGACACTTGACCGCGAACAGTTTATGCTGTATGATGACTTCCATAAGCATAGAAAACGAGCATACCCACCAGTTGTAGTGGGGAGGTTGCTTGGCAAAGGCCCAGCCCAAATGTATCGTTATATAAACGCTGGTTTGATTAAGCCACCACTTGGGGAAGTCCCCGGTGGTGAGAGGCATTGGGGCAAGAAATCATATTATTCTGAGGAAGATGTATTTGAAATTCGTGAGGCATTAGCGAATGGTAGAAGAAAGATGTTGACAGAGCGCGACCTTCGTGGTAAAATGGGTGATGCGATAGTTTTATACACAAAAACTTCGGACGGTAGATTTATTCCGGTTTGGGCCGAGAATACATATTAGGAGAATCAATTGAGTCAGGTAACCGTAGCACTAGGCTACACAATTAACATCGGTAACTTTGAGAACATCAAGGTTGACTTTGGTGTAACCGATGAAGTGCAGCCCACAGAAACACAGCAGGAAGCCATTGATCGCGTCTATGAACTGGTACAGGAAAATCTGTTTGCCAAGGTCGATGAAGTGAAGACTGATCTGGACAAGCGTGGCAAGTAGCAAACAGCGGTTTGCATTGATTTCTGAGTTCAAGAAAAGGCAGCATACTCCCGAAGTCATTAATGGTTTTGCAGCACAATGGGCATCTGATGCTCTGATAGAATCCTTCGGTTATGCTCAATGTCTTGAAATCATGGATTACTATTTCTCAATCAATGACAGCCCTAAGTGGCAGTATTACACATATAACGCAGACAAGTTACTTTTGTCTAAGCAGGCCAAGGAAAAAGACTTGGCTATTCGTGCAGACCTCAAAATCAAGGCAAAGGAATGGCTCAATAAGTGAGTGATCAGGAAGTTAACATCGGAGAACTAGAAGCGGCAGCACTAACCGCAGTTCTCACAGATAAGCAGATTCACCACATCATGCAGTCTCATCCAGATAGACTGTTCAGAACTCACTACGATATTTGGGAATTCATTAGGAATTACTATGAACTCAACAAGTCTATGCCACCGATTGAAATGGTGGATGACAAGTTTCGCGGCTTTGAGCCTACAGAAAATGTTGGTGCGACTAAACACCATATCGGTGAACTCCAAGTGGCATATCTTAGGGCTGAGACCCTAGACCTGATTACCTCAGCAGCCAAGACAGTGAAGAAAGAGCCGATTGAGGCGCTCAATGAAATCATTCAAAGATCGTCAGATATCAAGCGTCTTACCAGCATCACCCGCGACCTTGATGTTGTAGATGTTGATGATGCTATTGCTTACTACGAGCACTCAGCAGAACTTAATCGCCTAGGTCTAGCAGGAATTAAGACCGGACTAGCAGGCTTTGACAACTACCTTCCATCAGGAATTATGCCGGGGCACTATGGAGTAATTCTTGCATATCCTCAGATTGGTAAGTCATGGCTCATGCTATACTTTGCAATCCAAGCATGGCTACAGGGCCGCAAGCCACTCATTATGTCTTTGGAAATGTCCGAAGGTGAAGTACGAACTCGTGCTTATACAATCATGGGTGAGGGTCGCTTTAGTCACAGACAAATCTCGGCGGGAGAACTTGACCTAGTTGAGTTCAAGCGTTGGTCAGAGAAATACTTTGAAGGTAAGCCAGCCTTCCAGATTGTCGCTAACGATGATCTAGGAGAGGTAACGCCTTCAACCATTAGAGCCAAGATTGATCAGTACCAGCCTGACATTGTGTTTGTTGACTATATCCAGTTGATGGATTCAGACAAGAAAGCAGACAGCGAGCCGGTACGAATCAAGCAGATTAGTCGTAGCGTGAAACTCATGGCAGGCTCCGCAGAGGTTCCTATCATCCTGATTGCCTCTGCTACTCCTGATGACTCCACCGATATGACAGGTGTTCCTGAGATGGGACAGGTCCGATGGGGCAAGGATATCATGTTCGATGCTGACTTCATTCTGGCATTGGGTCGTGAAGCCAACAGTGATATCATCACATGCGTATTTAGAAAGAACCGCCATGGCTATATGGGTGAGTTCTACATTCAGGCAGATTTCGATAGTGGTTTGTTCATTTATAAAGGGGTCGATGATTAATGACAACAATTAAAGTAGTTAATGGCAGTACCATCCAGTGGGATGAAGGTGGCGGGGTAGTTAGTGTAAAGATTCCTCGTGGTGCTACTAACATTAGGTCTGTCCCACCTAAGTTCAGCAAAGAGGCAATCTATGATGCCATTGAGCGAGCAGAGTCTAACATTCTCAGACAGGTCAATGACAACTATGGTCAAGGTACAGTAGTGGACAAGCGGGTACGAGAAACCATCAAGGCTCTTAAGGTTGACGTAGATGACTTTTTGAGTGACTATCAGTGATATAATTAAGGTACTATGGGATATGCACACCGCGAAATTAAGAGATTCTACCTTGAAGGCCAAATAGCCGATGAAGGTGCTATTCCCAGACTCAAAGATCGCTACATCATGTTACTACAAGACCAGATGGAAGATCAAGGCTTTACTACAAGGCTTGACATTAACCCCGATTTTACTGTAAACTATACAGGCACAGTATTCGAATTTCAATTATCACTCTATGGCGTAGAGGTAGGAAGACAAGAGGCATTATGTTTGGCGGGGATAGACAAGGACAAACCCATTTCCAAGCCTACTCAGAAGAACAAGTCCGTCGAAGCCTCATTGCCTGCGGAGTGGAAATTGAGGGAGAAGTCGGAACAGACTTTCTGATCTTCTGTCCATATCATGGAAATTTCAGAACACCGGCTGGTGAAGTAGCAAAAGAATCAGGGCACTTTTATTGCTTTGGTTGTCAGGAGTCTAGGACTCTAGCAGAACTGATCATGAAGGTTAGTGATCGCAACTACTTTGAAGCACTAAGATTAATTGATTCTAAGGGCAAGGCAGTTGACATTGAGGAAACTGTCACAAAGATTCTTGGAGTTAAGCATGAGTTTGAAGAATTCGATCCTGAGATAATTGATAGGCTGCATAGGTCAGCACACGGCGGTAGAGGTTATGACTACTTCATGAGTCGCGGTATCAATTGGGACTCCATCATTAAGTATCAATTAGGCTATAGTGCCAAGCAAGATATGGTGACTGTGCCTGTTCATAGCCCTGATGGAATGTGTGTAGGATTCGTAGGTCGCAGCATTGATGGAAAGGTCTTCAAGAATAGCACAGACCTACCAAGAGGCAATACATTCTTCAATATTCATCGAGCCAAGGTATACGATAGAGTATTCGCACAGGAGTCCACATTCGATGCCATTCTATTAGAGCAAGCCGGTGGTCACGCAGTAGCATCTATGGGTTCTAGTCTAAGTCGCGCCCAAAAGGTCTTGCTAGATAAGTATTTTCGTAGTATAATGGTAGTTAAGGATAACGATGAAGCCGGAAGGCGCATGGCTGAGGCAATGGAAACATACTTCGGCAATAAGTTCACCCCTATCACTCTGGAACAAGATGTGAAGGACGTAGGTGATCTTACACATGAGCAGCGGGTAGAGTTAGTCCTTTCATTGGAAGATGAAGTAAATTACGCACTAAATAACACATAAAAAGGAAAAGAGGAATAGAAAAATGTCAAGTCTACTAAGAGGCCTTAAGGGTCTAGACGCAAAGATCGAAGCAAGAAAGCCACAGGGTGGCAAGGTACGATGGGTTAAGTTGGATGACGGCGAGAAGGCTAAGATTCGCTTTGTCAATGAAACTGACTCAGATAGCAAGTCATACGATGAAGCCAGAGGGCTTACTCTAATCGTAGAAGAACACACCAATCCGAAGGACTTCCGCCGTAAGGCTCTATGCACCATGGAAGATGCTGGACAGTGTGTTGGATGCGAAATGCATCAGAAGGACTTTAAGGCTGGGTGGCGTGCAAAGATGCGCTTCTACACCAATGTCCTTGTAGATAATGGCAAGGATGAGCCTTACATCGGTGTTTGGTCAATGGGTGTTATGCGCTCAACCACATTCGATACCATTCGTGAAGTTGCAGCCGAAGACGGCGCAATCTCAAACCGCCAGTGGACACTAAAGCGTTCAGGCGAGGGTACAGAGACTACTTATACTCTGTTGCCGGGAGCGATTGATACCAAGCCATTTGATTGGTCAAAGTATGAAATCCCATCCCTAGATGATGCAGTGAAGCAGGTTCCTTACGCAGAGCAGGAAGCATTCTATCTGTCAGAAACTAACATTGCAACCACTGCTGACGCAGACTGGTAAACCGTTGTTGCGCCCCAAGGTTGTCAAAGGCCTTGGGGCCACAACTAATTAAGGAAAAATTGTGAATTACGTTCCATTGCATCTCCATACAGAGTATTCATTGATGGATGGGGTAGCAAAAGTTGATGAATATGTAAATCGCGCTGTATCTTTAGGCATGTCAGCGTTAGCAATTAGTGATCATGGGACTCACGCCGGTCACCGAGAATTCTACACAGCCTGCAAGGAAGCCGGTATCAAGCCGATCCTTGGTGTAGAAGCATATATCACTCCTGACCGATTTGATAAGCGTGATCCTAAGGAACGCACAGACTCACTAGACACAATCTATAACCACCTAATCATCCTTGCAAAGAATGCCGAGGGTCTTGAGAATCTAAACAAGTTGAATGAACTTGCATGGACCGAGGGATTCTACAAAAAGCCTCGCATTGACTTCAAGATTCTAGACCTCTATGGTGATGGACTGATTGTGTCTACCGCGTGTGCTGGTGGATTGATTAATCGTGCTATCGAGGAAGACCAGTACGCAGTAGCCAAGGACCATTTGAGATGGTTTAAGAATCGCTTTGAGGATGACTTCTATGTTGAACTCATGCCTCACAATGCGCCGGGAGTCAACAACATTCTCATTGATCTTGCTCATGCTCAGGGCACCAAGGTAGTAGTCACACCAGACTGCCACCACTGCACCCCTGATCAGAAGGTGATGCAGGAACTTATGTTGATCCTGAATACTCACCCCAAAAAGGGTAAGGACGTAACCTACGAGCAGTCTGCACGCATTGACGATGAGATGAAGCGACTGGATTATCTATACCCAGATCGCAAGATGACCTTTGCTCACTTTGATATCCACATGCTTTCTTATGAGGAAATGCGTGAGGCTATGTCTAAGCATGGTATTGATGATGAGGCCGCATTCAATGAGATGTTCACTACCTCATTGGAGATTGCTGACAAGGTTGAGGACTATGGAATCCAGAACCACCTAGACCTCCTGCCGATCAAGGTTAAGAATCCAAACAAGGTCTTGCGCGAAAAGACTTGGGCTGGACTCAAAAAGCGTGGAGTGTTTGACTACCCCGAGTACATTAGTCGTGCCCTAGAAGAATTAGAACTCATTGAGTCTAAGAACTTTGCTCCATACTTCCTTATTGAAATTGGAATTGTAGAGCGTGCTAGAGCCAAGGGAATCTTTGTTGGTCCCGGTAGAGGCTCAGCCGCAGGCTCTCTGGTCGCCTATGCTAATGAAATCACACAGGTTGATCCAATTGAATTCAACCTTCTATTCTCACGATTCATTGATCCTAGCCGCAACGACTTCCCAGATATTGATACTGATATTCAAGACAACCGCCGTGAGGAAGTTAAGGCCGATCTGGAAGCCGAGTACACAAACGTAGCCAACATTGCTACCTATGTGAAGTTCGGCGGCAAGGATGGTCCTAATAAGCCGGGTGGAAAGGGATTAGTTAAGGACGTATCTAGAGCCTTCAATGTTCCACTAAAGGATGCTGAGAAGGTCTGCAAGTCATTTGAGGAATGGGACACATTCTGTTCTAGTCCTGAGACTCAGTGGTTCCGTAATAAGTACCCATTTGTAGAGTTCTATGGCGATCAACTATTAGGTCGTGTAAGGTCTACAGGTATCCATGCCGCTGGTGTTGTTACAGCCTCAGAGCCAATCTTCAAGCACGCTCCACTAGAGACTAGAACCAATCCAAAGAATCCCGATGAGCGCGTCAGTGTTATCGGTGTGGATATGGAGACAGCCGAAGAAATTGGACTGATCAAGTTCGACCTCTTGGGTCTGAATACTCTGACAATCATTGATGATACTGTCAAGATGATTAAGGAACGTCACGACATTGATATTGATGTGCTGTCTCTAGACCGCAAGGATAAGAACGTCTACCATATGCTGGCATCTGGCGGGACCAAGGGAGTATTCCAGTGCGAGCAGGCACCCTCTACCAACCTTATTGTTGCTATGGGTGTATCTAACTTTGATGAACTGGTGGCTTCTAATGCCTTGGTCCGACCCGGTGCTAAGAACACAGTAGGCAAAGAATACCTCGCTCGCAAGTCAGGCAAGAAAGCAGTCACATATATTCATCCCGAGATGGAGCCATTCCTCCTAGATACCTATGGAGTGATCATCTATCAGGAACAGGTGATGCAGGCATGTATGACTCTTGGTGGTATGAGTGGTGGAGAGGCTAATAAGGTTCGTCGCATCATTGGAAAGAAAAAGGATGCTAAGGAACTAGAGCAATACCGCGCCAAGTTCCTAGAGAACGCAGCCCAAAAGATTGGCATGGAGGCATCTGAAAAACTATGGCATGACTTTGAGGCTCACGCTGGTTACTCATTTAATAAGTCTCATGCGGTGGCCTACTCGATGATTTCATACTGGACTGCATGGTTGAAGTTCTACTACCCACTAGAATTTATGTATGCAATCTTGAAGTGGGAATCAGACAAGGATGCTAGAACTGTTTATCTAATTGAATCTAAGCG
>Ga0172380_10005124_pt1 | contig 16183 bp, 16 predicted proteins | sample Leawe162metaG_FD_119747 | JGI IMG/M metagenome (GOLD analysis project Ga0172380, IMG submission 119747) | Leachate microbial communities from a municipal landfill in Southern Ontario, Canada - Leachate well 162 metaG | ecosystem: Engineered > Solid waste > Landfill > Unclassified | place...
ATTCACCGCAGAGGACGCACAGGACGCAGAGGAAGAGCATGAGGGTTTTCCTCCGCGTCCTCTGCGGTGAAAAAGGTTTTGTCTTTAATGGTTGCTGCCATGAGTTCAACAGCGTCGCGCTAAGATTGCCTGGGATTCATGGATATTTTACATCATTGATTTTCATCATGAATTTCTGAGAGTAAATTTACCCTGAGCTTCATACGTGTACGCTTGACTCACCAGGTTTCCGCCATGCAGCCTTTCCCGTCAGGGAGTGAGGTGCATAGCCGATCTTCATTTCCCAGGTTAATGCCATGTGCGGTTTTGCCGGTTTCCTTAATCTGAATGGCGGCATGAATGTCGACATGGCGCGTAGCGTGGCTTCCGCCATGGCTGCCGCGCTACGCCATCGCGGCCCGGACGACGAGGACGTGTGGGAGGATGCGGCGCATGGCATCGCGCTGGCGCACCGGCGGCTCGCCATACTCGACCTCTCCCCGGAAGGGCGCCAGCCTATGGTGTCGGCCTGCGGTCGTTACGTCATTGCCTTCAACGGGGAAATCTACAATCATGTCGAAATCCGCGCGGAACTGGAAAAAACGCCTCCCCTCCAGAAGGGCGAGGGGGCGCTAAGGTGGCGCGGACATTCCGACACCGAAGTCATGCTGGCCGCCATCGCGCATTGGGGGCTGGAAGCGGCGCTCGGTCGCTTTGTCGGCATGTTCGCCTTTGCGCTGTGGGATCGGCGTAACAAAGCGTTGCATCTGGCGCGCGACCGTTTTGGGGAAAAGCCGCTGTATTACGGGCGCATGGGCAATGCCTTGCTGTTCGGCTCGGAACTCAAGGCATTGCGGCAGCATCCCGCATGGCGCGGGGAAATCGACCGGGGCGCGCTCGCTCTGTACATGCGCCATAATTACATTCCCACGCCGTATTCGATTTACAAGAGCGTTTACAAGCTCCCGCCCGGTGCATTTCTGACATTCGATGCGCAGAGCTGGGGCGAGGCCGTCCCCCACACGTACTGGTCCGCCCGGAAAGTGGCGGAAACCGGTTCAGCCCATCCTTACGCGGGAACGGAAAGCGAGGCGATAGAATCGCTCGACAGCTTGTTGCGCACCGCCGTATTGGGGCAAATGGCGGCGGATGTCCCGCTTGGCGCGTTTCTTTCCGGCGGCGTCGATTCGTCGCTGGTGGTGGCGCTGATGCAAGTGCAGAGCAGCCGTCCGGTGAAAACTTTCACCATCGGTTTCAGCGAAGCACAATACAACGAAGCGGAACACGCCAAGGCGGTGGCACGCTATTTGGGGACACAACATACCGAGTTGTACGTCACGCCGGACGATGCGCGAAACGTCATCCCGCAATTGGCGGAAATCTTTGATGAGCCGTTCGCCGACTCTTCCCAGATACCGACCTACCTGGTGGCGCAATTGGCGCGCCGGCACGTCACGGTGAGCCTTTCCGGGGATGGCGGCGACGAATTGTTCGGCGGCTATAACCGCTACCTGTGGGCGGACAGGATATGGCGCAAGATGCGCTTTGTGCCGAGGTTGGGACGGGTGTTGCTGGCGCATGCGTTGACCGCATTGCCGCCGCGCACCTGGGATAGCCTGTTTCAATTCGCACCGCCCGGCTTACGGCAGCGCACACCGGGAGACAAACTGCACAAGCTGGCTGCGCTGCTTCCCGCCGGCAGCCCGGAACAGGTTTACTTAAATCTGGTTTCCCACTGGAAGTCGCCGACATCCGTGGTATTGGGTGGCGTTGAGCCGCTCACGCTGCTCACCGATCCCGCTTGCCGGACGGCGTTGCCGGGTTTTATTCAGCGCATGATGCACCTTGATGCCGTCAGCTATCTTCCCGACGACATCCTGGTCAAAGTAGACCGGGCGGCCATGGCCGTCAGCCTGGAATCGCGCACACCGCTCCTCGACCATCGCGTGGCGGAATTCGCATGGCGCTTGCCGCTATCCATGAAGATTCGGAAAGGGCAGGGAAAATGGCCGCTACGCCAGATATTATACCGCTACGTGCCGTCGAGCCTGATTGAGCGCCCCAAAATGGGCTTCGGCGTACCGATAGGCGCTTGGCTGCGCGGCCCGTTGATCAATTGGGCGGAAGACCTGCTGGATGAAACGAGGTTGCGTGAAGAAGGCTTTTTCGATCCCCGTCCGATCCGGAAAAAATGGGAAGAGCACCTGTCCGGTCGCAGAAATTGGCAGCATTGCCTATGGAACGTGCTGATGTTTCAGGAATGGGCGAGAAAAAACCGCTGACTGTCCGCACCGGCCTTTACCCAGAAACGGGCGGATAGTCCCGCCTTGATCGACGCTTGTTCAAATATCGGTTGATTAAATTTTACAGTGTCGGTATAATGCATTTTCTAGACGCGGGGTGGAGCAGTCTGGCAGCTCGTCGGGCTCATAACCCGAAGGTCACAGGTTCAAATCCTGTCCCCGCAACCAAATAAACAAGCAAAAAGGCCATTCTTCGGAATGGCTTTTTTGCTTTCTGGATTCCGTGTAGGCGCTATGTAGGTTTTTCTTGTTAATGCCGCAGCGGTTTCTTCCTCGCCAAAAAGAAAAAACCCGGCACATGGCCGGGCAGGCTGTTCCTTCTCTTCGAGGGTCAGCGGTAAAGCTCTGGCCTGCATAGCCTATGGCTTGCCTCCTCCCCGACATGGGATAGCCCCCAAACGTTGTCGATGGCGTTGGCTATGGTGTACAGCAGCGCCAGCAAACTGTCGTGTGATTGGAAGCTGCCGGATGCCACCCTGTCAACGGTCTGACCGTGTTCCACAAGTCTCGCCGAACACGGGGAAATATGCATTTTCTATAAGCGACTTCGTGTCGCAATCGTCCGGCTTAGGTAAAGTGACTAATCTGCTACGCATCGTCACCTACAACATCCACAAGGGATTTTCCCAGTTCAACCGCCACATGGTGTTGCACGACTTGCGCGACCATTTGCGCGGCACGCTGGCCGATGTGGTGTTTCTGCAGGAAGTGGTGGGTGCGCACGACCAGCATTCCCTGCATTACGACAATTATCCCAAACAATCGCAATACGAGTTCCTCGCCGATTCGATCTGGCGGGATTTCGCCTATGGCAAGAACGCCGTCTATCCCGAGGGGCACCACGGCAATGCCATTCTCAGCCGATTTCCGATTTCCGACTGGATTAACGAGGATGTTTCGGCGCATCGTTTCGAGCAGCGCGGGCTGTTGCATTGCGAGGTCGAAGTGCCGGGCTGGGGGGAGAGGCTGCATTGCCTGTGCGTACATTTCGGCCTGTTCGCGCACGGGCGGCGCATGCAATTGGCGGCGCTGCGTAGCCGCGTCAAGCGCGAAGTGCCGCCCGATGCGCCGCTGATCATCGCCGGCGATTTTAACGATTGGCACGGCGAGGCGTGCGATTTCCTGGCGCACAGCCTGCATTTGACCGAAGCTTTCAGCGCCACCCATGGGATGCCGGCGCGTAGCTTTCCCGCAGCGCTGCCGTTGTTTCGTCTCGACCGCATTTACGTGCGCGGTTTGCAGGTGAAAAGCGCCCAGGTTTATGCGGGACGCCCGTGGTCGAAAATTTCCGATCATGCCGCATTGTCGGCGGTAGTAACGCTCCTGTGACTACGGGCAACGACATCGTTTTGTTGGAAAGCGGCACGCAGTATTTTCCGGCGCTGGAAGTGGCTATCGATGGCGCTACGCGGGAAATCCACCTGGAAAGCTATATCTTCGAGAACGACGACACCGGCAGCCGCGTGGCGTCCGCGCTGATGCGGGCGGCGCGGCGCGGGGTGGCGACGCATTTGCTGTTGGACGGTTTCGGCTCGCGCGCGCTGGCGCCGGAGGTGGTTGCGGATTTGCGCCGATCCGGGGTGCAGGTGTTGTTTTACCGCCCCGAACTGGGGCGCTGGCGAATGCGTCGCCATCGCCTGCGCCGCCTGCACCGCAAATTGGCGGTGATGGACGGCGAAACCGCGTTCGTCGGCGGTATCAATATTATCGACGATATGGATACGCCCGGCCAAATTCCGCCGCGCTACGACTACGCCGTGCAAATGCGGGGGCCGCTGGTGGCGGAAATCGTCTGCGCGACCAAGCGCCTGTGGGGGCTGGTGGCTTGGTCGCAGCTAAAGCGGCGCAACATACCCCGACAGGGAATACCTGCTTGTCCGCCATCGACCGGAGAAACGCGCGCGTTTTTCCTGATCCGCGACAATCTGCGCCATCGGCACGACATTGAGGACGCCTATCTGGCGGCGATAGCCGGCGCAGAGCGGGAAATCGTCATCGCCAACGCCTATTTCCTGCCGGGCATGCGCTTTCGCCACGCGTTGATGGCGGCGGCGCAACGCGGCGTGCGCGTGGTGCTGCTGTTGCAGGGGCGGGTGGAATACATGCTGCTGCATTACGCTTCGCGCGCGCTGTATGGCACGCTGCTCGATGCCGGCGTGGAAATCCACGAGTATCATCACAGCTTTTTGCACGCCAAAGTGGCGGTGGTGGACGGGTGCTGGTCCACGGTAGGCTCCTCCAACATCGACCCGTTCAGCCTATTGCTGGCGCGCGAAGCAAACGTGGTGGTCGAAGAATCGGCCTTCGCTCAGGAGCTGCGCGCCAGCCTGGAACGCGCGATGAACGCAGGCGCGCGCCGGGTGATGCCGCTCCTGTGGAAAAGACAACCGCTGCACCGGCGCTTTTTCGCCTGGCTGAGCTATGGCTTGGTGCGCCTGATGATGGGCATGGCGGGGTATGCCAACGACTAGCTTTGGAAAACACGGGGTTTATGCAAAGTCAGCCGCACTTATTCGATGCAAATGCCAACTTCCTGAATTTTATTGACAGTGCCACGATGCTTAGCATAGAATGCGCGTCTTTCTCTGGCCGACGTATTTTTGGATTTTCGCTATGAAAACCTTTTCAGCAAAAGCGCACGAAGTAAAGCGCGAGTGGTTTGTGGTGGATGCCACCGACAAAGTTTTAGGCCGTTTGGCGAGCGAGATTGCGCATCGCCTGCGCGGTAAGCATAAGCCTGAGTTTACGCCGCATGTGGATACCGGCGACTATATCGTGGTGTTGAACGTGGATAAGCTGCGCGTAACCGGCAACAAGTCCGAGGGCAAGATTTATCACCGCCATACCGGTTACCCCGGCGGCATTTACAGCACGACCTTTGCCAAGATGCACGACCGTTTCCCCGGACGCGTGCTGGAAAAAGCGGTGAAAGGCATGTTGCCGAAAGGCCCGCTGGGTTACGCGATGTTCCGCAAGCTGAAGGTTTACGCCGGCTCGCAGCACGATCACGCGGCTCAGCAACCGAAACCTCTGGAAATTTAAGGAATTGTGATGATCGGAAATTACTATTACGGCACGGGCCGCCGCAAAAGCTCCGTGGCGCGGGTTTTCCTGAAAACGGGTAAAGGCGCCATCGTTGTCAACGGTAAGCCGATAGACGAATACTTCGCCCGCGAAACCGGACGCATGATTGCGCGCCAGCCTCTGGAAGTGACCAGCAACCAGATGGCTTTCGACATCCTGGTGAATGTCAGCGGCGGCGGCGAATCCGGTCAGGCCGGCGCGGTTCGCCACGGCATCGCGCGCGCACTGGTGGATTACGACGCCGCATTGAAGGGCGAGTTGAGCAAGGTGGGGTTGATGACGCGCGATGCGCGCGAAGTCGAACGGAAAAAAGTCGGTCTGCGCAAGGCGCGCCGCCGCAAGCAGTTCTCCAAACGCTAATTGGCGTTGCCGCAGGTCTAGAAAGCCGCCAGAGATGGCGGCTTTTTTATTGTCTATTTTTATTGCCTAATGGGTGCAGGATAATTATCATCCTAGAAAGCTCAGTTGAACGGGCTGGAGTGTGCGGTTTTCCGGGTGCATGGCATACCCGACAGCCTGCGGCTTGGGCACAAGAGGCGCAACGACGCGCAATGGTCATTCCATTGCCTTCTCTTGTAGTTGCAACGCCGCCATGCGCCCGGAAAACCGTGCAATCCAGATCAAAGCGCTCTCACCATACGGGTGAACGCGAAATATATGACAAAGTTGTTTAGAACCACTGTGTTATACATCTTGGCAAGCGGTCAACTGAGCTTTCTAGGATCGTCACTCTTTCGCTGTTAAGGATATGCTCATGATTAAAGTAGGTATCGTTGGCGGCACCGGTTATACCGGCGTCGAATTGCTGCGCTTGCTGGCTCAGCACCCGGAAGTGCAGTTGCAGGCGATTACCTCGCGCAAGGAAGCGGGGATGGGCGTAAGCGATATGTTCCCCAGCCTGCGCGGGCGCGTGGGGCTGAAATTTGTCGAGCCGGGCGATGCGGGGCTGACTTCGTGCGATGTGGTTTTTTTCGCTACGCCCAATGGTATCGCAATGCAGGAAACCCGCGCATTGCTGGATGCCGGCGTGCGTGTGATAGACTTGGCTGCCGATTTTCGTATTCAGGATGTGGGATTGTGGGAAAAGTGGTATGGTATGCGTCACGCCTGCCCGGATTTGATTGCCGAGGCAGTGTATGGCTTGCCGGAAATCAACCGCGACAAGATCAAGGGGGCGCGCTTGATCGCCAATCCCGGCTGCTATCCCACGGCAGCCCAGTTGGGTTTCCTGCCCTTGATTGAGGCCGGATTGGCCGACACCAGCCATTTGGTGGCCGATTGTAAATCGGGGGTGTCCGGGGCGGGACGCAAGGCTGAAGTGGCGGCTTTGTTTAGCGAAGCTGCGGACAACTTCAAGGCTTATGCCGTGCCGGGACATCGCCATTTGCCGGAAATTCGCCAGGGGCTGGCGCTGATGGCGGGCAAACCGGTGAACTTGACCTTCGTGCCGCATTTGACGCCGCTGATACGCGGCATCCATGCGACGCTTTACGTGCGCCTGACGGGAGAAACGGATTTGCAGGCGCTGTACGAACAACGTTTTGCCGGTGAATATTTCGTGGATGTGTTGCCGGCGGGTGGTCACCCCGATACGCGTTCGGTGCGCGGCAGCAATTGCTGCCGCATCGCAATCCACCGCCCGCAGGGTGGGGATATCGCGGTGGTGCTGTCGGTTATCGACAACCTGACCAAAGGCGCAGCCGGGCAGGCGATTCAAAATATGAACATCCTGTTTGGGTTGTCCGAAACCATGGGACTGCAACAGATTCCGCTGTTGCCATGAGTTTTTCCAGGAAATTCAAACGCCGTTTCAGCATCGCATCTTCTCCGCTGGCGGTGCGCCGCCATCTGGTGTGGTATTGGCGGGTGCCGCTGGTGCTGGCGATGATGGTCGGCGGCTTGAGTTTGGTGTGGTGGACGTATAATGAAGGAATGCGCTTCGCAGGATTCGAGCGCGGCATCACTTTCGACGAATTGCACGACCTGAGAAAACGCGTCGCCGCGCTGGAAAGCGAGAACGTCGGCTTGCGTTCCAGCGTTGCGCAAAGCGACCGTAAATTGCAAATCGAGCAGGCGACGCAAAGCGACCTTGCCAAATCGATGCAGGTTTTGCAGGATGAAAATGCGCACCTGAAAGAAGACATCGCATTTTTTCGCAAGCTGATGTCGGTTGACAAGAGCGATAGCGTACTCAGTATTTACCGGGTCAAGGTGGAAAACAGCGTATTGCCGGGCGAATATCGCTATCGCTTATTGCTGCTGCAAGGTGGGCAGCGCGAAAAGGAATTTCAGGGTAAAGTACAGTTGCTGGTAAACTTGCAACAGGACGGCAGGAAATCGGTGGTGACGCTACCCGCGGCAGGTGCGAAAGATGCTTCATCGTTCAACCTGAATTTCAAGTTTTATCAGCGGGTGGAGGGGACGTTCCAAGTGCCGCCTAAAGCCTTGGTCAAAAATATCCAGGTGCGGGTGTTCGAGAACAGTTCGCCGCAACCGAAGTTGATGCAAACGGTGAATATCTCCTAGAGGAGAGGAACGACATATGTTTTTTAAAAGTAAAGCCAGCAAACCGCAGAACCGGATTGACTCCTTGATAGGATCGGAAACCAAGGTGGAAGGGAATTTAACCTTTACCGGCGGCCTGCGCGTGGACGGGCAGGTTGTCGGCAACGTCAGTGAGGCGGAGGGGCAGCCCAGCACGTTGGTGCTTAGCGAACAGGGGCGGATCAATGGCGTGATCCATGTATCTCACGTAGTCGTCAACGGGACCGTGGTCGGTCCGGTTCACGCGGTGGAATATGTGGAACTACAGGGGAAATCCCGTGTCACAGGCGACGTGTTTTACAAAACGCTGGAAATGCATATGGGCGCCATTGTCGAAGGCAAACTGGTGCATCAACAGGGCGATAGTCCCGCACCGGGCGTAGAAGCTGTACGGTTGGCCGCCAGCAGCGGCTGATCGTATCGCGTTGGTTATGGGATAATTTTTTTTACTTTTGTGCTTTTGTCTTGGAGGCGAAAATGAATGCAGTGCCTGATATGCCATCTCCCCTGATTTTTACCGATAATGCTGCGGCGAAAGTAAAGAGCCTGATTGAGGAAGAGGGGATACCCGATCTCAAATTACGCGTATTCGTCACCGGCGGCGGTTGCTCCGGCTTCCAATATGGCTTTACGTTCGATGAAAAAACCAACGAAGACGACACCGTAGTCGATAAAAACGGCGTCACGCTGCTGATCGACTCGATGAGCTTTCAATATCTGGTCGGCGCCGAAATCGACTACCAGGAAGGTTTGCAGGGCTCGCAATTCGTCATCAAGAACCCGAACGCGACCACCACTTGCGGTTGCGGATCGTCGTTCTCGGCGTAATTGTCGCGCCAGGAGTCTGTCGGACTTAACCCGGATATTTTATAAATTGCGCACGCTCTCGCTGGTCTTTTGTTTCATAGGCAAATTTCGCTCAGTCGGGCGTATGAATAACTACGCCGCGCTAGCGCAAAATTCACCTATGAAACAAAATCCCGCGCTTTTCATCGCACGAATTTATGAAGTATCCTGGTTGAAAATGCTGTAAAAACAATGCATTCTGTTCAACGAACGATTCATTAACGCGCAAAAATTATTCACGTGTCATGAAAAGTCGTGTTTTTAGCTGAATAATCGATGTATTTTTGCACGGATTAATGCCAATATTTTGTATGTAACGTATTGAATCAATATGTTACAAGTTATGTTGGTCGGCGCCTTAAGTCCGACAGATTCCTGGGTGGTTATAAACATAGGGAGCTTGTGCTCCCTTTTTGTTTTTTGCGAGTTGGGAATGAGACCGTCCATTCTTAACTCGCCCCTACTTCTTCGCGGCTTCGCGTCTTCGCGTGAAAAATTCTTATCAGAAGTTGCGACCTTTACCTGAATGCGACCTTTACCTGAAATCGCAACTTCACAAGCGACAATTTGTTGTCGTTTGTTATTGCATTAGAGCCTAATATGAGTCTGGTCAATAATGATATTTCATACAAAGGTTACTCGGGATCCATTGAGACGAACATTGAGGATCAATGTCTCCATGGACGCATTCTCTTTATCGACGATCTAATCACTTACGAGGGCGACACGGTTCACAGCGTAGTGCAAGCTTTTCAAGACGCGGTGGATCGTTATCTGGCTTATTGCGCACGAACCGGGAAACCTGCGAACAAACCCCATGGTGGCACGTTCAATGTGCGTATCGGGAAGGATAGGCATCGCGAAGCAGCCAAATGTGCCCGCAATAAAAATATTTCCATAAACGAACTGATTTGCCTTGCACTTGACCATGAATTGCATCACTCGAAAGTGTCATAGGGTGAGTGCGCCACTATACCTTGTGTGGCTTTGGCTCCAGTTTGTCCTGTTCAGGATTATTCCACCATCGCACTAAGTTTCGCCCGCAATTCAGCTACAGGCACGGGTGCGCGAACCGGGCAGGCGAGGCATTCATCGCACAGATTGCCGCTGAGCAGTTCATTGCGGCGCATTTGTAGCGCTTTGCCCTGAAAAACCCTTTCCAGCGAGCCGTCGTCCAGATGACCGATGGGCGTCCTGCCGATACAGCAGGTCATGACGGCGCCGTCCTCGGCGATTTTCGCCACCCGCCAGGGGTCGAGGCAATTGCGCGTCATGCCAGGCGCCACGGGGGTAGGCATGATTAAGAGCGGTGCATCGTTCTTGAAATAAGTGGCTTGATTCAGCTCTTGCCGCATTTTGCCGTGTTCTTCGACATAATGCACCAGGTTGCTCTGCGCATTCAGCCGCAAGCCCAGCCTGGCAGCGAGTTTGGCAGTGGCGCGCAAGCTGTCCAGCGCTTTTGCGAGGCGCTCGGGCGGCAGGCTTAGAATGTGCCGGGGGCGGTCGTCCGGCAAGCCGGTCAATTCCGCCAGGTCGTGCAGCGCCAAGTCGGCGAAGCCGTTGGCTGCGGCAAAGGCTGCCACATCCGGCAACGCCAATACGTTGAGGTCGGACACCACGCAATTGATCCCGAATAACGGGATGCGTCCGTATTCGACCAAGGCGTGGGCGCGGATTCGGGTCAGGTTATGCAGCACGATACGCAAATCGACATGTCGCCGGAGGTCGCGCAACAGATCGCGATCTACCGATTCCAGACTGATTCGGATACCTTCAAATGCAGCCAGCGCGGCAACCTCACGCTCATTGAAGTAACGGGCGAAATTGCTGACGATGTTGAGTTGGGCGCCGGCAGCTCTCAGCCGTTCGCAAGTTTCCACCCAGTTGTTAAACTGAGTGGTTTCGCCATGCGCATTAACGCTCACTACCGGCACAGCGGTGCGCTCGACGAACGCGACCACTTGGTCTACATGGCGGGATGCCATATCCCTGGCTATGTAGCCGGGCAAATTGATGGCACAGTGACGGCAGCGCAGGTTGCAGTTCGAAGTTAATTCAATGAACAGTTCGCGAACGGTGGGCCGCAGGTTGGATTCAAATCCGGTGTGGGAGGGCATGGGGTGATTTGTCAAAACAGGTCGCAATGGGCCACAGGGTAAATTTGTTCTCAGCACGGAAAAAACCGATTCACCGCAGAGGACGCGGAGGACGCAAAGGAAAACCCTCGCGCGCTTCCTCTGCGTCCTTTGCGGTGAAAAAAGCTTTGTCTTTATGGATTGCCGTCATGAGTTGAGCAGCGTTGCGGCTCAGTTTGCCTGGGGTTCATGAATGTTTTCCATCATTGATTTTTATCATGAATTTCTGAGAAAAAATTTACCCTGCAATGGGCCATTGTATACCTTGCATCGCCATAATTTACCGATTTAGCCGCGCGCCTCGCATTGCATCCCGCGAGACGCGGCTAAATCCGCAAATCGTGGCCGCGCAAAGTATAGGCTATGCGAAAAAATACCAGACAAGCCGACTCCGCCGCCCTCGCTTCGCTTTTCCTATGCGAAAGCGGAGTGTGGACGACCAAAAGCCTGCTGTGCAGATCAAGGCGGCGGCAATTCCTCCAGCCATTCCTGCGCTTTTTCGTACTCGTCGAACACCACTATCCCGGCATCGACGAAGGCGCTGGATAGCCACGCCGTCCAGGCCAGCCAGCGGTTGTCGGTGACGATGGCGATTTTCCAGAAATCGTATTGGTGCTCATGGGCGAATTTGAAATCTTCCCAGGCCACATCAAGCGTGAAATCCGACATGTCGCGCAAATCCAGCAGCAGGTTGATGCGTTTTTGCGTTTTGACATGCAGCAGGACGATTTCTTCAAATTCCTTGGCGTCGGTCAGGGTGAATTCGCCCAGGATGGCGGCGTTGACCAGGTTGCCTTTATGCTCTATGGTAATCATGGGGATGATCCTCGCAGGTTGTTCGGGTTGAATATAAGGGAATTCGCCGGTTGCTGCAAACCTTTGCGTTCATTTGGCGCGCTGCACGGCGCGCGAGGCTGTGACGCCGGAGACGATAATCAGCAGGATGCCCAGCCAACCGCTGGCCGACAGCACTTCGCCCCACAGCAGGATACCCCACAGGCTGGCGAATATCACTGTGCTGTAGGCGAGGCTGCCGACCACCAGGATGTTCCCCTCGCGGTAGGCGTGTGTCATGGCAAGTTGCGCCAGTGTGGCGCTCAAACCCAGCCCGAGCAGCAGCAGGAAATTCGTCGGCGTGATGGGATGGAACGTATGCGCGACCATCCACACCCCTCCGCCGACGGTGCAGAGCAGGGTGAAATAAAATACCACGCGGAATGAAGGCTCGCCCATTTGCCCCAGGTGCTTGACGTTGAGATAGGCGATGCCGGCCAGGAACCCCGATGTCAGCCCCATCAGCCCGGCGACGATTTGTTCCTGGTGCAGCGTGGGGCGCAGCACCAGCGCGACGCCGACAAAGCCGAGCGAGATGGCGAAAATCAACGCCAGGCGCGGACGCTCGCGCAATATCAGGGTGGTGAACAACGCCAGGAACAAGGGTGAAGTATAGTTCAGCGTAATCGCCGTCGCCAGCGGCAGGCTGCCGATGGCGTAGAAAAACAGCATCAGCGCGGCAAAGCCGGAGACGCCGCGCCACAGGTGCATTTTCCAGTAAGGCGTGGCGAGCGGCAGCCGCTGCGCCCAAACGATCAGGAAAATTACCAGCAGGCCGAACAGGGAGCGATAGAACACCAATTCGGCGCTGGAGAAATACTGCGCGCCGAGCTTGACGAACATTCCCATGCAGCCAAACAAAAAGCTGGCGACGACCATCCAGCCGGATTTCACGGGCGCTTATCCGGGACTATATTTTCTGGGTTCATGGTGCGGCAGTTTAACGCTTTTCCCGCGATGGACAAAAAATAATGGGGCTAGAGGCTTACCGGCGCTACGCGCCGGTTTGTACTAGTACCATGTAATATCATTTATTTCGTATTGAGGAAGATTGACTGGCAATTTACAACTTCGGATGCGCGGATTAAGCTGACTCTCCTTTATCCGAAACTATTGTTGTTACGTGGTACTAGTGGCTAGGGGCTTACCTGCGCTACGCGCCGGTTTTTTCTAGCCCCTGATCCCTAGCCCCTAGTCTCTAAATTTGACCGACCACAGCGATATACGCTATTTTAGCAGTTTGCATTTAAGAGTGGCCGATGAGCAAAGCACCCAAAAATCCGACTTTCGAAAGCGCGCTCGCCGAGTTGGAGCAAATAGTCGCCGCGATGGAAAACGGCCAGTTGCCCCTGGAACAATTGCTGTCGTCCAACAAGCGCGGCGTCGAGCTGCTTCAATTTTGCCAGAATGCATTGCAAGACGCGCAGCAACAGGTGCGTGTGCTGGAAGCCGGCACTTTACGGAATTTTCCCACAAACGATGACAACAACTGATTTTCAAACCTGCGCTTTTCAAACGTGGTCCAGCGAGTTGCAGGCGCGCATGGAGGCAGTGCTGTCCACGCTGCTGCCGGCAGCCGGCGTAGCACCCCAGCGCCTGCATCAGGCGATGCGCTATGCGGTGCTGGGCGGCGGCAAGCGGGTGCGCCCATTGCTGGCTTTCGCGGCGGCGCAGATCACCGGCGCAGATATGCTGCGGGTGGAAATCGTCGCCGCTGCGGTCGAGTTGATCCACGCCTATTCGCTGGTGCATGACGACCTGCCGTGCATGGACGACGATCAATTGCGCCGCGGCAAGCCGACCTGCCATGTGGAGTTCGACGAGGCCACCGCGCTGCTGGCGGGCGATGCGCTGCAAACCCTGGCGTTCCAGTTGTTGGCGCAGTATGAATTGGCGGATGCGCCGCTTATCCAGTTGGAAATGGTGAAAATCCTGGCGCTGTCCGCCGGTTCGCGCGGCATGGCGGGCGGCCAAGCCATCGACTTGGAAAGCGTCGGCATGGCGCTGTCGGTGCCGGAGCTGGAATTCATGCACATCCACAAGACCGGCGCACTGATCCGCGCCGCAGCGAAGCTCGGCGCGCTATGCGGCGCTCCTCTGGAGCGGCGCGAAAGCGAGGCGCTGGAGCGCTACGCCAAATGTGTTGGGCTGGCCTTCCAAGTGGTGGACGATATCCTTGATGCGGAAGGCTCCACCGCCACGCTGGGCAAGACTGCCGGCAAAGATGCCGAACACAACAAACCGACCTATGTCACCTTGCTGGGCGCCGCAGCCGCGCGGGATTTTGCCGGCGACCTGCATTTCGAGGCCATCCAGGCGCTTGAGGTCTTCGGTGAAAAAGCACTACGGCTGAGCCAGCTTGCCGATTTCATCGTCAAGCGGCAATTCTGATGCAAAAATCTTACTTACCGCACAGGAATGCTTATCCTTCTGCGTTCCCTGCGGTGAAAAATTAGTTTGCCAACCATGCCCTCGCTGCTCGAAACCATAGACTCCCCCACCCAACTGCGCGCCTTGGAGCGCAAGCAGTTGCCGCAGCTCGCCGATGAATTGCGCGCGTTCCTGATCGACAGCGTGAGCCGCACCGGCGGGCATCTGGCCTCCAATCTGGGCGCGGTGGAGCTGACCATCGCGCTGCATTATGTGCTCAACACGCCGTTCGACCGGCTGGTGTGGGATGTCGGCCACCAGACTTATACCCACAAGATACTCACCGGACGCCGTGCGGCGATGGCAGGGCTGCGCCAGCACGGCGGCATCGCGGGCTTTCCGAAACGCACCGAGAGCGAATACGACGCTTTCGGCGCCGGGCATTCCAGCACCTCAATCAGCGCAGCACTCGGTATGGCGGTGGCCGCACAAGCGGAAGGCAAGGATAGGCGCGCGGTGGCGATCATCGGCGACGGCGCGATGACCGGCGGCATGGCGTTCGAAGCGCTCAACAACGCCGGGGCGATGGACGCCAATCTGCTGGTGGTGCTCAACGACAACGATATGTCGATTTCCGCCAACGTCGGCGCGCTCAACAATTATCTGGCCAAGCTCATGTCCGGTCGTTTTTATACCGCCGCGCGGCGCGCCAGCGAAAAAGTGCTGGGCGGCGCCGCCTCGCCGATCTGGGAGCTGGCCAAGCGTGCCGAGGAACATGTGAAAGGCATGGTGATCCCCGGCACGCTGTTCGAGGAGTTCGGTTTTAACTATATCGGACCGATTGACGGCCACGATCTTGACGTGCTGATCGCCACGCTGACCAACATCCGCAAGCTGCAAGGCCCGCAACTGCTGCATGTCGCCACGCAAAAAGGCAAAGGCTACAAGCAGGCCGAGGATGACCCGTGCCGCTACCATGGCGTGGCCAAATTCGACCCGGAAAGCGGCCTGCCCGAAGGCAGCGGCAAGCTCACCTACACCCAGGTTTTCGGCGACTGGCTGTGCGATATGGCAGCGCTGGACGCGCGCCTGATCGGCATCACCCCGGCGATGTGCGAAGGCTCCGGCATGGTGCGCTTTTCGCAGGAATACCCGCAACGCTATTTCGATGTCGGCATCGCCGAGCAACATGCGCTCACTTTCGCCGCCGGCCTCGCCTGCGAAGGGCTGAAACCGGTGGTGGCGATTTATTCGACTTTTTTGCAACGCGCCTTCGATCAGGCTATCCACGACATCGCACTGCAAAACCTGCCGGTGATCCTGGCCATAGACCGCGCCGGGTTGGTCGGGGCGGACGGACCTACCCATGCCGGCAGCTTCGACCTTTCCTTCCTGCGCTGCGTGCCCAATTTCACCATCATGACGCCGAGTGACGAGAACGAATGTCGCCAGATGCTGTATACGGCTTTTTTGCTCGACGGACCGACAGCGGTGCGCTACCCGCGCGGCGTCGGCATCGGTGCGCTGCCCAGCGGGGAAATGCAGGCCGTGCCGCTCGGAAAAGGCGAAATCCGCCGCACCGGCAGGAAAACCGCCATCCTCGCCTTCGGCGCCCTGCTTAAAGTCGCCCTCGAAGCCGGCGCGGAACTTGATGCCACGGTGGTCAATATGCGCTTCGTCAAGCCGTTGGATGAAGAACTGGTGGCGCAACTGGCGAGAGAGCACGAATTGCTGGTGACGCTGGAGGAAAACGCGATTATGGGCGGCGCTGGCAGCGCGGTGGCGGAATGCCTCGCGCATCAGGGCTGCACCGCGCCGCTATTGCAGCTCGGCCTGCCGGACGGCTTCGTCGAACACGGCGACAGCGCCTTGCTGCTGGCGGGTTGCGGATTGGATCGGGACGGGATTATCCGTGCGGTGCGGCAGTATCGTAGGCAGGGGTGAGGCACGATTGTGGCCGGGGCGGGGTAAATTTGTTCTCAGTGCGGCAAGCGAAGCTTGACGCTTCTTTCAGGGTGAAAGTCCCTGACGGGGAGGCAGAGGATCGTCCCCACAAGGTCTAACCAACCGACCGTATCGAGTGTTGCG
>Ga0172380_10005125_pt1 | contig 16182 bp, 12 predicted proteins | sample Leawe162metaG_FD_119747 | JGI IMG/M metagenome (GOLD analysis project Ga0172380, IMG submission 119747) | Leachate microbial communities from a municipal landfill in Southern Ontario, Canada - Leachate well 162 metaG | ecosystem: Engineered > Solid waste > Landfill > Unclassified | place...
ATTTGGTGAAAATGCGGTGACAACTCATTTTGGATGGATTTCAATAGCGGTTCTGCTCGCCGTAATTGTTTGCGCCATCATTGTGGCCGCAAAAGTTTCCGGAGTTGCCTTCAATGCGCCGCCGTTTGGCGGTCAGCCTGCTTCAGCTCAGATTGTTTCTGAAAAAAGCGGGAAAGCGGCATTAAGGCAGATTCAGTTCCCGGATAATGAGAAAAAACTGGAATCTGCCGGGGTGCGCGCTGCCGATAGCGATTCAGCTTCATCCTCTGGCGACAGCAGCGCAATTCAAACAGGTTCACGTGGAGGGAAATATTACATCAATTCACACGGTAAAAAAACGTATGTAAAGAAGAAGTAAATTAAACATGCCTCTTCAGCAGAATTTGTTACAACATCGTGGAGCAAAAATTTTTAACTTTTAATGTTTTTTATAATTACACGGTCAGATAAATGAATGAGATGTTTTTAAAAAATAAGATTGGTGAAACTGGCGCCGGGATTGTCAGGAAGTTGAGAACTGCCGGTTTTGCGGCGTATTTTGTCGGCGGCGCCGTGCGGGATATGCTGCTGGGAAAAATGCCGCAGGATATTGATATTGTTACCTCCGCGTTGCCGGAACAAACGGCTGAGCTTTTTCCCAATAATCAGCAGGTAGGGGCGTGTTTTGGAATTATTCTGGTTGTGGAAAACGGAATCAATTTTGAAGTTGCCACCTTCCGGGAGGAACGGAATTATCTGGATGGACGTCATCCGGAATCGGTGAAATATACCGACAACCCGGAAATTGATGTTCTGCGGCGCGATTTTACCATCAACGGAATGCTTTATGACCCGTTGACTGGAGAAATCATTGATTATGTCGGCGGCAGAAATGATTTGGCAGCGGGAATTTTGCGCACCATCGGCGAGGCGGAGTTGCGTTTTAATGAAGATTATTTGCGCATGTTGCGGGCGGTAAGATTTGCTTCGCGTTTTGGTTTTGAACTGGATGACGCGGCGTTCAAGGCCATCAGTCTGTTGAAAGATAAAATAAAATCTCTGCCGGCGGAAAGAATCAGGGAGGAATTCAATCTGATGCTTACCGGTCCGGCTCCGGCTTCCGCCGTGAGAATGCTTTACAACGCCGGACTGCTGGAAGTTTTTCTGCCGGAAGTGGCGGCGTTGGCCGGAGTTCAGCAACCGGAAATGTATCATCCGGAAGGCGATGTGTTTGAACATACTTTGTTGATGCTGGAACACATGGCGGTTCCAGGCGTGGAGTTGGCGTGGAGTATTTTGTTGCACGATGTCGGCAAACCGGAAACCTTTTCTATTGATGAAAACGGGATTGAACATTTTTACCGGCATGAATTTACCGGCGCGGAGCTGGCGGTGCAAATTATGGAACGCTTGCGGTTTTCCATTTCTGCGACTGGAACGGTCACTGAAGCGGTCAAAAATCACATGCGGTTTGCGTTTATTGATAAAATGCGGGTTGCCAAATGGAAACGGCTACTCGCTTCGCCGGATTTTTCACTGGAACTTGAATTGCACCGCATTGACTGTATCGCCAGTAACGGCAAGCTGGAAAATTTTGTATTGATGCTTGACCGGATTAATGATTTGCGCGGCGAGATTGCGTTGCCGGAGCCGTTGATTACGGGCAAAGATTTGATTGCTTCCGGCTTCCGCCCCGGTCCGCTGTTCAGTGAAATTCTGGAACAGGTGCGGGATGCGCAGTTGTCGGGAGAAATTGAAAACCGTGAAGCCGCGTTGGATTTTGTCAGCTGTAAATTTTCTGTCCGGAAGAAAAATGCTTAATAGTTTCTCTTGAAACAATAAATATTGCAGGTTAATGTATCAGCACGGAAAATTATAAAATCATGTTTAACACAACGATGGAGGGAAGTATGAACAAGTTTTTTACCGGAAAATGGGCCGTAACGATGTTGTCGGCGGCGGGTTTGTCAATCGTGGCTTTCGGCTGCGCTTCGGCCAAAATAAATATGCTTTCCAAGCCAAGCAAGCTCGTTGTTGAGCCGGACTTTGTGTTGGTTAATACTTTCGCGGTAGCATCGTCTGACATTAAAGTTGATTCCAGCGCGGCGGCTCAAGCCATGAGAAGTTCAGATAATATGACTCAAGCGGAACTTGAGTCGAAAATCGGAACCCAGGTGGCGAATGCGATGGCGGATGGAATTGTCGAAAATCTGCGGACTGCCGGAATTAAAGCGGTCAGAGCCGGGCAGGGCTGGGAGCCGACAGCAAAAACTCTGGTTCTAAGCGGAAAATTTGTTCAGGTCAATCAAGGTAATCAAACTATGCGGGTGATTATTGGATTCGGCATGGGCAGTGGCGACATCAAAGCGTTGATTGATTGTTCTCAGGATGGAAAACTTATTGCCAGCGCCATGGTAACAACTTCCGGAAGCCTTAAACCCGGCTTGCTGGTGCCGGTCGCCGGCGGCGCTGCTGCCGGAACGTTGCTCGTCACTTCCGCAGTCGCTGGTGGCGCGACCGTGGTGAGCGAAACTTATATGGCTACTTTAAATGCTGACGCACAGCGCGCCGCTAAAGATGTCGCAAAACGGATTGTTCAAGGTTATATCAATCATGGTTGGGCGACTCCAGCGGCGCTGGATAAAATAAATGCCCTGTTTTAAGAAATAGTCAGAGAATAAATTCTGATTGAGGTAGAAGCTCATTCTTAATTCTTGCAAAACGCCAGTTGAAAAACTGGCGTTTTTAATTTTGAACTGCGTTGCCGGTATTCGTATCCGGCTTAGGTCCGCGATGTCTTGGACGACGCGGCCGGTGGTGCGATGGTTTGCGCCTGGAGAAAGATATTGCCGGCCATTGCTTCGTTAGCTCTTCGGACTGCCAGACTAATTCATTCTGAATAATCATTAATTCACGGGCATGCATATAGCCGGGATGGTGCATTAGTCTTTCCGGTTGATGCTGTTCAAAAAAACGAGGCTGGATAGTGAGCAGTTGCTGCGCGGAAATTACCAGCCTTTTAATCATATTGTGAGGATAAAACGCATCCATAATAATTTTTCTGACTCGATCCGTTTCCGGGTTGAATTCCCAGAGTTTTCCGCATTCGCCACTGCCGAGTTCCGCTTCGACGAACGGCAGCGCCATTAACCCCATGGCGAGGGAAATACTGTTGCGATAAAGTTTTTCTGCAACCCGGCGGTTGCGTTCCGCCAGCAGCCTCAGCGAGTATTCCATAAACGGCGTATTCCAATGTTTTTCAAAGAATGGCAGGAAATATTCCAGAAAGCCGTATTCATGGAAAGTTGCCAGTATTTTATGGGCAGATGTGCCTTGAAGTATTTTTTCCAGTTCAAGCGACAATCTGGATTGCGAAGCGTGGCTGATTAGCGGCAGACAGTCGCGGAGCGCGTTCGCGGTTGCCGTTTCCATGGTGAAATTATATTGTCCAACCAGTTTCAAGGCTCTCAACATTCGGACCGGATCTTCTTCAAAACGGATATGCGGGTCGCCAATGGCTCTGACCACGCAATTCTGCATATCTTCAATTCCGTAACCGGTATAATCAATTAAGTCGTGCTTGATTGGATCGTAAAACAGAGCATTGACAGTGAAGTCGCGCCGCCAGGCATCTTCTTCCGCAGTACCAAAATCATTGTCTTCGAAAATCATGTTTTCCGGAACAGCGGCGCGTTTTTTGCCGGGAAGCTGTCCGGTTGATTCCGGAGGACGCCGGAATGTGCTGATTTCGAGTAAATCGCCGCCATGAGACAAGTGCACCAGTTTGAAACGTTTTCCGATAATGCGGGCGATTCTTCTGCCGAATGCGTTTCGCACTTCAATCGGCGTCGCGGAGGTGGAAATGTCATAATCTTTCGGAATTCTTCCGAGCATCAAATCACGGATAGCGCCGCCGACCACATAGGCTTCATAACCTGACTGTTGGAGATGGTCAACAACTTCACAAATATGATTGGCAACTATTAGTTTATTTTTCATAACCATTGGGATTTTCTTTGAATAACAGTATCTACACAATCCAGTTCAGGTTCGAGATATGGATAATCGGAGTTGTAATGAAGTCCGCGACTTTCTTTCCGGCTCAGCGCTGAGTCAATAATTATTTCCGCGACGGACGCGATATTGCGCAATTCCAGCAAATCCGGCGTAACCAGGAAATCCCAGTAATATTTTTCGATTTCCTTGCGAATCATTTGAATTCTGGCCTTGGCGCGTTCCAAACGTTTGTTGGTGCGGTAGATGCCGACAAAATCCCACATAAACCTTCTGATTTCATCCCAGTTGTGGGCGATAACGACCATTTCATCGGAATCGGTGGCATTGCCGCAACTCCACACCGGAACTTCAACCTCCAGATGAGCTGTGAGTTCATGGCGATATTTTGCGATATGCTGTGAAGATAGTTTAGCCACGACCAACGCCTCCAGCAAACTGTTGCTGGCCAGCCTATTGGCGCCGTGCAGTCCGGTGCAGGCGGCTTCGCCGACCGCGTAAAGTCCGGTGATGCCGGTAACGCCGTTGACATCAGTTTTCACGCCGCCGCAGACATAGTGTTCCGCTGGAACTACCGGAATCGGGTCTTCCGCCATATTCACTCCGGCTTCCAGACATTTCTTGAAGATATTCGGGAATCTCCGCCGCAGGTTTTTTTCGTCGAGATGCGTGATGTCCAGATAAACACATTCCGTGCCGGTGCGTTTCATTTCATTGTCAATGGCCCGGGCGACAACATCGCGCGGCGCCAGGCTTTTCATCGGATGATATTTGTGCATGAATTCAACGAGTTCGCCTTTACGGTTGCGATATTTCAGCGTTGCGCCTTCGCCGCGAACGGCCTCGCTAATCAGGAATGATCTGACTTTCGGATGATAAAGAATTGTCGGGTGAAACTGAATGAACTCCATATTGGCAATGGGAGCTCCGGCGCGGTAGCACATGGCAATTCCGCCACCGCAGGCGACATCCGGATTGCTGGTGTAAAGATAAACTTTGCCCGCGCCGCCGGTAGCAACCGTGGTGGAAAGACCGCGCATGGTTTTGATAATATTGCGTTTATGGTCAAGCGCGTAAACCCCGAGACAACGGTTGTCGCCGCTCCAGCCAATGCGTTGAGTTACAATCAGGTCAATGGCGATATGATTTTCAAAAATGGTGATTTTCGGGTTGTTGCGACAACAGTCAATCAAAATCCGTTCCACTTCCGCGCCGGTGATGTCGCCGGAATGAAGTACCCGGCGTTTAGTGTGGCCGCCTTCGCGTCCGAGGTCAAATTCGTCTTTGTTGTCTTGTTCGCCGAGCTCGCCGCGCGTGGTGAAATGAGCCCCCCAGTCAATCAGTTCCTGAATCACTTCCGGGCCGGTTTCAACAATTCTCCTGACAACTTCTTCGTTGCAGAGTTTGGCTCCGGCATCCAAAGTGTCTTTCACATGTTCATCAAAAGAATCTTTGACGTCGATAACGCAGGCAATACCGCCCTGAGCATATTTAGTGTTGCAGGCATCAATGGCGCGTTTCGTAATAATCGCGACAGTTCCGCCGTTTTTCGCCAGATGGATGGCTGATGACAGCCCGGCCAGTCCGCTTCCGATAACGATATGGTCAAATTTCAGACAATCGCTTACTTTCATAAATATTTCATCGCCTTACAGCATTTTGTTAAATTAAGTGAATATGAACATTAAATTATTTTGAATAATGAAAATGAGAGTTAAATTACACTGTTCGAACGGAAAATCAATAAACGAACGTTTTAATGCAGTGTAAAAATGGTTTTAACCCCGGGAATATTGGTATAGTGAAGATAAATAAGCAAGCCGGAGAATCGGAGAATAATTCTTCTGTTGTTGTTGAAGTGTCAGAAAATGAGCTAAAAAAGAACCGTGAAGGCAACGAAGCGTGGCGGATTAGATTCTCCACCAAGCTGGGCGCAATGCTCGTGCTGTTTGCTTCAGGAATGTTGATGAGCGCTTCCGTGCCGCCATTAAACTGGAGCGTTGCTGCCTGGTTTTCGCTGATTCCGTTTTACTGGCTGGCGGCGGAAAAACGCGCCTGGACGGCCTGGGGGTGCGGGTATATCTGGGGTTTGGGCTGGGGCTTTACCGCATTTTTCTGGTTGCGGGAAATTAATCCGGTTATTCCGTATCTGATGGCGCCGGTGCTGGCATTGTTTACGGCATTCTGGGCGATGGCGATTCCCTTGCTCCGGCGCGGACTGCTGATTCCGGTGGAAACGCAGTTGCGCGGTTACGACGCGGAACGGCAGTTCAACGCGCAAAGTCCATGGCGTGAATTATTTTTCGCGTTGGCGCTGGCGGCGTGGTGGTGCATTATTGAATGGTCACGTTCGCGAATGCTGCCGTGGAATTATCTGGCGGTCAGCCAGTGGCGCAATCTGGCGTTGATTCAAATTTGCGAATACACCAGCACCTACGGCGTGAGTTTTCTGATTGTGTTGACTAATGTGGCAATAGCTTTAGCGGTGAAAACCGGCATTAGCGGATTTAAAAATCACCAGTACCGGCGGCCGGTTCCGTTTATGGTTACGCTGATTATATTAATGTTGGTGTCATCGATTGGCGGCAGAAAACTTTTCACCAAGCCGGAAAAATCTCCGATTACTTTTAACGCCGGCCTGATTCAAGGCAATATTTCCCAGCGCCGGATGGCGACAAATGCCGAGGCCAAAGAAGCGCTTGATATTTATTTGAAGTTGTCGTATGAACTGGCGGCGGAAAAACCGGATATCATTATCTGGCCGGAAACCGCCGTGCCTTATCCTTACCGGGCCTCCCATCCGCTGTGCCGGGATTACCGTTTCCGGCTTCAACAACTGATTAGCGCCACCAAAATTCCGATGCTGATTGGAACGATTGATTTTGAAGACCTGCCGCCGGGCGTAGAACATGAACCCGGTGTGCTGAACAGCGCGTTTCTATTCTCTGGCGAGGGAATATTTCAATCTAAATTTGACAAGGTTAATCCAGTGCCGTTCGGTGAATATGTTCCATTCCGCCGGTTTTTACCGCAATGGGCGATTAAAGCGATAGACATGAACCGCGATCTTACTGCCGGTAAAAGTTTTTCCCCGCTGCCGGTTTATCCGGGCGTGAAAGCCGGAATTAATATCTGCTTTGAAGATATTTTTCCCTATGTTTCCAGAAAAGAAACTCTGGAAGGCGCTAATATGCTGCTGACTATAACCAACGACGCCTGGTATCCGACCAGCTCAGAACCGGAACAACATCTGGCGAATTCAGTTTTCCGTTCCGTCGAAACCGGGCTGCCGATGATTCGTTGCGGCAACAACAGCGCCAGTTGTCTGATTAATCCCAACGGCTTTATCTCCCAATGCATTCTCCAGACCAAAGATCCGAAAACTGGAAAGATGCAACCCGCTCCGGAAATACGTGGACGCCAGACCGGAATTATTAAGGTTTCAGTTAAAGAAAATCCGCCACTGACTTTTTACAGTCGTTACGGCGATATTTTTATTCTCTTCTGTTGGTTGCTGTTCATCGCGGCCTCGCTAGTCTCCGCCGGAACCTGGTACAACAAAAAATCCACCTTACTGAAAGCATTTGAATAATCCGCAAGCAAAATCAATATTTAACCGTGGAAAATTGTTAAGCTCAGATATCTGAACCAGCTATGCTCAAAAAGCATTTTCACAGAGATTCAGTTGTCTGAAGTTCCAGCGACATAAGGGTAATTGCGAAAGACCGGCGCACCTGATTAACAGAACTATCTCCAATCTGCTGAAAGAAAATAAGGGAAACTTATCCGCAGACCTTAAAACTCACATAAGCGTATACGAAGAGCTGGCCGACCGCACAATTGACCAAATTCATATCAAAAACCTTAACCAAAGTAGTTATTGCCTTACAGAATTAACCCCGAAACAAAAAGAGATATTGCAACGGCTGGAAGCTGGTTCACTCGCTCAAATTGACAACTTATTGAAGAAATTCAAGAAAAACGGCAACACAAGCGAGAGTTAAGCCTATAAAAAAATAGCTTTATCTGCTTGTTTACCCTCAACTTACGCCGAATGGTGGGAAACTTGGGGTAAATCTCATTTTCTGTAAAAATTTCATTTGCCGCATAAGATATTTTAAAGTTAACAACTGGCGCTGACGATTAGGTTTTGCCGCGTAAAATAAAGCATCAATACTTTTCGTTAGTGCAGGTTATTGGTTGATTTATTGTATTAGAAATCCCGGTGAAGCCGGTTAAGTTCATCGCATGGCAAATGACATGTCAAATATATAGTGAAAGAATGGGTTGTAAAAAGCTGCAAATTCAGGATTATTTTTTTGCTTTTTATTTACTTTGTTGTAAAGTAGATGTTTTCTTATCGCATAATGAAATCAGGAGCTCGTTAAGATGAACGAATCGAATTACTGGACAACCGTTGAAAAATATAAGAAATATATTATGCCGACCTATGCTCCCAGCCTGTTGATGGTCAAAGGGCAGGGGACATGGTTGTGGGATGCCGAGGGAAAGCGCTATCTCGATTTTGCTTCCGGTATCAGTGTTTGCAATATTGGCCATTGCCACCCGGCTGTAACCAAAGCCATTCAGCATCAGGCGGAAACGCTGGTGCACATTTCAAACTTATATATGAACGAAAAGCAGCCGGTACTGGCTGAAAAATTAATAGAACATTGTTTTGACGGCGTGGTATTTTTTGCCAACAGCGGCGCGGAGGCGAATGAAGGGCTGATTAAATTTGCCAGAAAATGGGGCGCGGAGCAGGGCAAATACGAAATCATCACCATGAAGGATTCATTTCATGGCAGGACGCTGGCTACGCTGGCCGCCACCGGAAGAAGTAAATACCGGAAGGATTTTGCTCCGGATATGCCGGGATTTGTTCAAGTGGCATTCAATGATTTTGAAGCCGTGAAAAATGCTGTTACTGACAAGACGGTGGCGATTATGTTAGAGCCTGTTCAGGGAGAAGGCGGTATTATGCCAGCTGATACTGAATATTTGAAGCAGGTCAGGGCGCTTTGTGATGAAAAAAACATTCTTCTGATGTTCGATGAAGTTCAATGCGGCATGGGGCGTACCGGCTATTTATTTGCATATAAAGGTTATGGCGTTGAGCCGGATGCGTTGTCACTGGCCAAAGCGTTGGGGAATGGCTTTCCCATCGGCGCATTTATCGTTAAAAGGAAACATGCGAGCACGCTCGGTTTTGGCACTCATGCCAGCACATTTGGCGGAACGCCGCTGGCGTGTGCCGCCGCAATTGCGGTGCTCGATACTATCCACAATGAACAAATTCTTGCAAACTGTATCCAAATGGGTTTGTATCTAAAAGAAAAAATTTCAAAAATGGCCGCAAAATATCCGGTTATCAAAGCAGTTCGCGGACGCGGATTGATGCTGGGAGTGGTTCTTGACCGCGAAGCGTCAAAACTGTTGCCGTTACTTTTGAAGCATGGAATGATTGCGCTGTCAGCTGGCGAAACGGTTTTGCGCTTGCTGCCGCCATTGAATGTGTCGCAGGATGAAGCAGATCTGGCTTTGCAGATTATGGAAAAAGGATTTGCTGAATTGTCTGCAAGCGACCAATAAACAAGGGGAACGTGATGCGTAAAGATTTATTGACGGTAAGAGATATAACAAGGGACGATCTTTATGAGATGTTCCGGCTTGCCGCAAAACTTAAAGCAGAGCGCGGCAAAGTCGAGTTTAAGCCGTTACGGGGAAAAAGTATCGGCATGATTTTCGCTAAATCTTCAACTCGCACTCGGGTCTCGTTTGAAGTCGGAATTACTGAACTTGGTGGATATTCCTTGTATCTTGACCAGGCGAAACTTCAGGTTGGACGCGGAGAGACTATCGCAGATACCGCCAGAGTGCTCAGTCGCTATCTGCACGGAATTATTATCCGTACTTATGACCACTCGGACGTGGAAGAACTTGGCGCTGCCGCCAGCGTGCCGGTAATAAATGCCCTGACTAATGAATTTCATCCCTGCCAGGCGCTCACGGATTTATTTACTATTTATGAGTACAGTAAACGGGTGGAAGGAGTGAAGTTGATGTTTACTGGAGATGGTTCCAGTAACATGGCTAATTCATTTATTCTTGCCGCAAAACTTTCCGGACTGAAGTTGGTGATTGCATCGCCGGAGGAATTAAAACCGGATTTTGAGCTTATTGGCGACTGCCGGAATATTACCTGGGAACCTGATCCTGTGAAAGCGGTTGCCGGAGCTGAATATATTTATACTGATGTCTGGGTGAGTATGGGTTTTGAAGACGAAGCTGGAAAGCGATTCAAGTTGCTTGAACCGTATCAAGTGAATATGAATTTAATTAAAAAAGCCTCTGCCGGAGTAAAAGTTCTTCATTGCCTGCCAGCACATCGCGGCGAGGAAATTACTGACGAAGCGATGGATTCGGAATATTCGATTGTTTTTGACCAGGCAGAAAACCGGTTGCATGTACAAAAGGCTATCCTGACGATGTTATTCTGAGGGTATTGAGTTATGTCATTGTTTGAAATCATGCTGCTCGCTGTCGGCGTTGCAATTGATGCGTTTGCTGTTTCAGTGTCATGCGGACTGGCGGAAAAAAAACTTAAATATCGCTATGCGTTGATGGCGGGAGCATTCTTCGGCGGGTTTCAGATATTCATGCCGCTTGTCGGCTGGTTGTTCGGATTTTTGTTTAGAGATTTAATCCTGAATTATGACCATTGGGTGGCATTTATTCTGCTCGTGTTTGTCGGCGGAAAAATGTTGTACGAAGCGTTCAAAAATGAAGATGATTCCGATAGTGAAATTATTCCCATCAGTCCTTTCACGTTGAATAATATGTGTCTGCTGGCATTAGCTACTAGTATTGATGCACTGGCCGTAGGCGCATCTCTGGCCATGGTCGAGACGGATATTATGCTTCCGGCATTGGCGATGGGGATTGTAACTTTTCTTCTATCGGTTGCCGGAGTAATTATTGGAACTGTTTTTGGACATCTTTTCGAAAGAAAAATAGAAATCGTTGGCGGTGTTGTCATCGTCTTTATCGGATTTAAAATTCTGATTGAACATTTAGTAACTGAACGTTAACAAGAATGCGGCAAAAATGAATAAATGTATTATCACTTCGGTTTTTGATATTTTTAAGCCCGGCCCGGGGCCGTCCAGTTCTCACACTACTGGCCCGATGAAGGCGGCGGCGGATTTTGTCCGGCAGGTAAATTTGTTGAGCGAGAATGAAAGAAACTCTGCTACTGGAATCAAAGTTTTCCTTTACGGTTCGCTCAGCTCCACCGGGCATGGCCACGGTACGCATCTTGCAGTGGCGGCTGGTCTGCTGGGACAACTTCCGGAAAATTGCGACACCGAATTTATGCAAAATTTATTTGCGGACAAGCAACAAACCTATAACGTCAACTCTTTCGGACGGAATGTCACTTTGCGTGAAACAGATATCCAGTTTATGAACGGAGAACATTCTTTTCCGTATCAAAATGCGCTGGTCTTCAAATTAAATAGCCTGAAAAATGTGATTTTGGAAAAAACTTATTATTCCATCGGCGGCGGCTTTATTATTTGCGAAGGCGAACCTTTGCCCCCCACAGTTGTGCCGCCTTATCGTTATCGCAACATGACTGGATTCAGACAACTGGTGGCAAAATACAATATGAATCCAGCTGCAATATTGCTGGAAAATGAAATAAAAATCAGCGGAATGACAGAAGCCGAAGTGTTTGAAAAAATAGACTCGTTGCTTGAACTCATGAAACAGACAGTGTCTCGAGGAATCGAAACTGAAGGCATTCTGCCGGGAACAATAAGACTTCAACGCAAGGCAACTGCATTTTACAAACGCGCCAGCAGCACGAATAACGCTCCTGACCGTTTTATGGCGTTGCTGGATGCGTTTTCGCTGGCCGCCGCAGAAGAAAACGCCGCCGGACATATAGTCGTAACCGCTCCGACATCAGGTTCTGCCGGCGTACTGCCGGGAATAATTTTCTTCCTTGAAAATTACCAGCGGGTGTCAAGAGAAAAACTGCGTCAGGGCTTGCTGGTTGCGGCGGCAATCGGATTTATCGCCCGGCACAATGCCAGTATTTCCGGCGCGGAAGTCGGCTGTCAGGGCGAAATCGGCGTCGCCTCTTCCATGGCCGCCGCTCTGCTGGCTTATGTGAACGGATATGATATGGACGTGATTGAATGCGCCGCTGAAATTGCGCTCGAACACCATCTCGGAATGACTTGCGATCCGGTTGGCGGCTACGTTCAGATTCCATGCATTGAACGTAATGCGGTGGGCGCGGTTACCGCTTACAATGCCTATCTGCTGGCGGCGCTGGGAGATTCAAAAAAACAAAAAGTAAGTTTTGATGAAGTGGTGGAGGCAATGCTTCAGACTGGAAGAGAAATGTCCGCTGATTTGAAGGAAACTTCCCGTGGCGGCTTGGCGGTATGTTCGCTATGTTGTTAGTAAAAGGAATGTTATGAGTAAAGAGCCGGTAAAAATATATTACAATCCGGAAATAATGATATTGGTCTGTCGCAATGACCGCATTGATAAATGGCAGCACCCTGATTTGGCCGCCCCATTCTGGCGCATTTATTACAATTTTAATTCTGCCGCTCATATTTCCGCTTCCGGTAAAAAATATGACCTGACTCCGGAAAAACTGTTTCTAATCTCTCCTGATACCGAATACTCCTCCTGGAATAACGCTGAAGTTGAACACTTTTATATCCATTTTCAGGCGAAAGAACCGTTCGATATCTGCCCGGGAAAAATCTTTTCCTGGGACATTGACCCGGATTCACTCGAAATCATTAATAATATTGCTGAACTGCTGAAAAATGATGAGGACGATTTAGTCAGAATATCCATGTTCGCTTTGACATTATGCAACAAACTTCTGCTTCGGATTCCGGAGAATAAACTCCGGCGCGGCTGGTCTGACCGGCGGGTGGTTAAAGTTGTCGCCCACATTGAGAACAATTATCACAAGTCGTTGACTAATGAAATGCTGGCGAAACTCGCCGGCATGGCGCCGAATGCCTTTGCACGTCTGTTTAAAGAGCAGACCGGAATGTCGCCACAACGTTTCCTGACCTATAAACGAATCAGCCAGGCGTGTATGCTGCTGCGTTTTTCCTCCACCAGTATTGATGAGATTGCTGAAAATACCGGCTTCTGCGACCGCCATTATTTTACCCGGGTTTTTACCAAAATGCGTTGCATGACGCCCGCCGCCTTCCGCAAACTCCCGCATTAATCCGGCATTAACCATAGTTGGCCTGAAAATTTTATGGTTACCGTACCCAACCCGACATTTTTTTGCGTTTTTACCGCTATCCCGTTAATTGTAAAAGTGATAAGTGTATTTTTTTTTTTCTTATCAGCGCAGCCCCCTGATTTCTCGCAACTACTACTCATTACTCGCTTGAAAATTCAAGAAAATAAATTATGTTCAGTTTGTTTGGTTTGTGGCTGAAACGCCGCCAGTAAAAATTAAATTTAATCCTGAATTAAATCGTTGACGATTAATAATTTAAGTGTTTTTGATTAAAGAGCATCTGTTGAAAGATTTTGAACCAGATAAATGGCGGATGACATATTAATTATGAATGTAGTTGAATGAAAAAGCACATTTTTTCTTTTGACCCGGCAACCGCCGGATTGCGACTTTTACGGAAACACAGTTCTGTTGCATCTTTCCGTCTTTCAGCCTATGGTTATCCACAAATTATAATGAAGATTCAAAAAATTTAAAGCTCCCGGCAGCAAAAAAATCCACCGGGAAAGTAAGAAACAAAAAAATCTAGCAGGGGTTAATTAAAAGGAGTTTTATGAAAATACAAAACAGTTCTTTAATCGCGTGCAGCAAACTGAAATGTTTAGTAGCGTTTACGCTAACCGCCATTACTTTAAGCATTCCGGCAAATGCATCTGAAGCAGCTGCTGGTAAGCCGGATAAATCATTTACGGTTATAGATTCAATCCATTATCGCGATAAAGGCGATATGTCGGCATACAACATGAAAGATTATACCATTTTCTACGATTCTCGTATCTGGCCGAGCGGAGAAGTCAAGAAAAAGGCGCTGGAAATGCCACCGTCAGATGAACATATTGCCAGCCTGGTCAAAAATATCACTACAGCGAAAAGCCCGGTAATCTATGACATTGAACGGTGGCCGCTGGATATTCGACATGCCGTAAAGACGGTTGCCTCGGATGATATTGCCACCGCCAGCAATAAAACCGTTAATGCCAGTATGAATAAAATGATTCATATTATTTCCGAGTCAAAGAAAGTTAATCCAAATGTAAAATACGGCTACTATTCCTGTGTGCCGTTGCGTGATTACTGGGTGACGGTAGGGAATAATCCTGAAAAGATGAAAGAATGGCAGCAAGCGAACGACTATTTGAAACCGCTGGTCGAATCAGTTGATGTGCTTTGTCCTTCTCTCTATGCCTTTTACAATAACCGTGACGGATGGGTGAAATATGCCAGGGCGAATATTGCTGAAGCCAAGCGCCTGGCGAACGGCAAACCGGTATATGTGTACCTTTGGCCGAAATATCATAATTCTAATAAAAAAGACGGCAAAAAGTTTATCGAAGGCGACTTCTGGAAATTGCAACTTGAAACCGTATATAATTCCGGCGTTGATGGCATTATCATCTGGGACAGCGCACTGGTGGTGAACAATCCGAAAGATAAAGTTTGGGACCCGAAGCGCGAATGGTGGAAAGAAACTGTCAGCTTTTTAGCACGACTAAAAAAATAGTTGTCGAGCAAATGGCAGGTTTCAGAATGTAGTTGACACTTTTTTGTGTGGCATAAACTATTGTAACGCCTGATGGTATATGTTTCGAGCCTAGCTCTCAATAGATGGAGGATGGATTAAAAATCCATCATTGCAACATAATGCCACTACGGAGAGTGGCGTTCCCGGGTGATGAAATTCATCAACGCGACGAAAGCGATATTTTACGAAGTGAAGTGTATGAGGAGATGGCAGAGCAGCTCACCAACCTGATTGGGGAAGTACACAAAGAGTTTTCGGCTGGCGATTCTTTAGGGATAGACTTTGAAGAAAAAGCTTTTTACGACATATTATTGGAGCTTTGCGTTAAATACGATTTCACCTATCTCGAAGATAAGTTGATTGAACTGGCAAAAGCAGTAAAAGAATTGGTCGAAAGCCAGACCAAATTCCCCGACTGGAACAAACGCGACGATATTAAATCAGCCTTGAAAGTTGGTTTGATTTTGCTACTCGATGAATTCGGCTATCCTCCCGTGGAACGGGACGACGTTTATGTTGAGATATTTGAACAAGCCGAGAATTTCAAGAAAAATAAACGATGAAAGTTTATGGTTCAGGATGGCTCTGCCTGGTGGAAGATTGTAGAATCAATGCTTACTTTCTCCCGCATTAATCTTGTTTGCTGGGCGTTGATTGTATTTTTAATCTAAAAAAGCAGTTAGAATTGCTTTTTGATGATTTTGGCTTATCTTTTTTGGTCGTGAGGTTATGACAGAAAAAAATTACTTTTAACCGGAAGACAATAAATATGCGGTTCAAACTTTTTTTAATTGGCTTGCTTGCGTTGCTGGCGGTTAATTCATTGTCCGGAAACGATACTTATATTGATGAACGGGAAAACTGGGATGCGATAATTCAGAATTTCAATGCCAGTTTTAGTACTTATCGCCAACTGAGTAAAGAAGTTCAGGGATTTATTAACACCGGCCTGGCCAAATTTGACCATGATTGTGATAGAATCCGGAAGCGTGGCGGCGAACTGGATTTTCTGCTTCTGGAGCAGAGTCTTGATGATGTTTTCGGAATCGCGCTTTATTGCCGGCAGATTACAGATCTGAAGACGGCGTTTGATTACAAGGTAAACCGGTTGGCGGAATATTGTGGCAGGCTGAAAGGGGATTTATCCAGAGCGCGTTTGATGGAAGCCGGATTGCAAAAGCTTAACCGGCAAGACCTCAATACCAGCAATTTGTCACAGTTGAACACCTGCAAAGAGGAAATGGCATTTCATATCCGGATATTGCAAAGCTCTTTCGACCGGCTTAACCAGAGACTGATTCAAGCATTAAAGCTGAAAGCTACTATTGACAAATTAAATGACTTCGCCGAGACAAGACGTAAGAATGTTATGGAC
>Ga0172380_10005126_pt1 | contig 16179 bp, 17 predicted proteins | sample Leawe162metaG_FD_119747 | JGI IMG/M metagenome (GOLD analysis project Ga0172380, IMG submission 119747) | Leachate microbial communities from a municipal landfill in Southern Ontario, Canada - Leachate well 162 metaG | ecosystem: Engineered > Solid waste > Landfill > Unclassified | place...
TTGGATATTCCTTCTTCCATGCACTCCACGTCATCACGCTAGAAGGATACCGCACAAGCTGTTTTCCTACCTCGTTTCCTACCACCGCTTGCCCTGTAGCTTGATTCCATTTTGTATCCGTTGCTCCATCATAAAGAATGGCGCAGTTGTTATACACGAGCCCTGCGTCTCCAAATGAGCGTACATTGCCATCTATACTCCGGTCATATACCACCGCCGCGCCGCAAAACGTCGAATAGGAGATGAGGAGATCCTTACTGGCGAACTGATCGTTCACTACTTCATGCCAATTCAAGATTTGATAGGAGTAGAAACGCGCCTGACCATCCACCACCACGCTAATACCGTTCACCGTATCATCCAGCACATCATCCGCAGCGGCCACGCTTAAGAACGTAGGGCTGTTCAGGGCAGGAAACCCATCCTTCCCTAGCCCATTTTCATAGAGCTCATCCGGTGGAACAAGATATTTTACTCCCGCCTTGGTGATAGCGGATGCATAGGTACCCCCCTCCACGTCAGGCCATTTGCCATCTTTGGAAAACTTTCCCGTCGCGTAGGCTCTGGCCCCAGCCAAAAGAACCACTACCGCGAGGACAACGAAAACAGGAATAAATCGGCGAAGTTGTTTTTTCATACCGGTATAGAGTAAAGTGGAACGACGAATTCGTAAAGAAGGCTCTTATGATCAACATTGGCAAGAAGGCACCGGAGTTTGAAAATGTTACCGCGTATCACAAGGGGGAATTCACCAAAGTCAGCCTGTCTGACTATAAAGGCAAGTGGCTCATCTTCTTCTTTTACCCCCGTGACTTCACCTTTGTCTGCCCCACAGAGATCCGTGGGTTTGGAAAGCATGAAGCAGAATTTGAAAAGATGGGGGCGGCAATTCTCGGTGCCTCCACAGACTCAGAATGGTCACATAAGGAATGGTTTAGCCGAGACCTCCCTGAAGTTCAGTACCCAATCTTGGCCGACACCAATCTTTCCATTGCTCGAAGCTACGGCATCCTCAATGAGGATGACGGCTCAGCCGAGCGCGGACTCTTCATCATTGATCCCGAAGGTTTAGTGAAGTACGTAGTGGTAACCTCCGGCTCCGTGGGTCGTTCGGTTAAGGAGTGCATCCGTGTTCTCCAGGCGCTCCAAAGCGGAGACCTCTGCCCTGTAGAGTGGGAACCGGGCGAAGCGACACTCGGAAAGGCATAAGGAAAGATTGACGCAGATCGCAAACAGTTAGGCAGATTAAACGCAGATTCAAAAAACGAGTCCTGAATGGGCTCGTTTTTTTTTGTTTTGTCATCCTGAGCGCCAGCGAAGGACCCTTCACTGCAGGTGCACCTGAAAGGTCCCTCCTGTCGTCGGGATGACAATGTACTTACTTTATAGCTTCAACGAAGGTGATTAAACTTCTTACTCCAAATCCCGTTCCGCCGCGGCCAATGTAGGAAGAAAGAGGCTTCTCTGCAAAAGCAGGGCCGGCGATATCCAGATGCGCCCAAGGTTTCTTTTCTACAAACTCTTCTAGGAAGAGGCCAGCAGTCAGCGTGCCTCCGTATTTATTCGTGGCGATGTTCCGTAAGTCGGCGATGTCGGACACGACAAGTGAACGGTAACGATCTTCAAGCGGTAACTCCCAGAATTTCTCACCCGCATCTTTAGCGGCAACGAGGAAATTTTTAGCGAGCGCGCGATCATTGCTCATGATGCCGGCAATTTCTTCTCCGAGCGCCACTACGCACGCTCCCGTGAGCGTAGCGAGGTCAATCACGGTATCCGGATTCTCTTTCCGAATAATGTACGTCATGGCGTCAGCAAGCGTCAGACGCCCTTCAGCGTCCGTGTTTAAAATCTCAATAGTCTTGCCGTTCATGCTCTTTACGATGTCCCCTGGTCGAATAGCCTTCCCTGAAGGCATGTTCTCCGTGGCAGCAATTACGCCGTGGATATTCACTCGGGGTTTCAATCTGGCGAGTGTGGCAAAAAAACCGAGCACTGCCGCAGCCCCCGCCATGTCACACTTCATGGTCATCATCCCGTCAGCCGGCTTGAGCGATAGTCCACCCGAATCAAACGTTACACCCTTACCTACTACTGCGAGGCTTTTCTTCGTAGGTCTCGGTGAAGTGTAGGTGAGATGAATAAACTTCGGTTCCTCTTCGCTCCCCTGGGAGACGGCGAGGTATGCGCCCATGCCAAGCTTCTGACAAGCCTTTCTATCGAGCACGGTTAATTTCAACACGCTACCGGAAACTTTCACAATTTCCTTAGCGGCTTCGGCCAAGTGGCTCGGTGTGATCTCCTGTGCAGGCGTGTTCACGAGATCGCGAGCAACATTCACGCCGTCAGCAATCGTCTCGGCACGCTCCATCGCTTTCCTAAACTTCAGCATGTCTTTAGCTTCATCCACTACAATCATGAACTCCTCAATCTTCTTTTCCCCGTTTTCCTTCTTAAAAGTATCAAAAGCATAATCGCTCAAGATTGCCGCAAGCGACAGGTTCTCGATGTACGTATCTTTCGCAAGATCTTTACCAAAAAGCGCAAAAGCAATGCGCCGGAATCCTAATCGACGTGCGGCGGCAAAAGCACTTCCGCACGCTTCACGAAGAGCGGCGGACAGATCTCCCCTCTTATCCCCAAGACCCATGACCAAAAAATCCGTTCCCTCTTTCTGCAAAAGGACTTGCTGGCCAAGTTTACCGGTGAATTTGACGCCAATCGCCATTTTTTCAAATTTTGATCGCAAGACATCAGGAATGTCCTTCACCTTCTTCGCGTCGAAATCAGCTCCAGAGAAAACAGGAATCACGAGCACATCTGCACTGACTTTTGCCGCTTCGCTTTTTACGACAGAGATTTTCATAGATATTCCTGTTTTCTCTTATATAAGCCCTCTTGTCAACCAAGCAGCTGCATTGACGATGGTGAATTTTTGCCCTAAGGTTACACGGCAATTCCCGCAACTCCAGAGGTAGATCATGAAAACGTTCCTGTCGCTGCTGTTTGTTGGTTTCGTCATCGCCCTGGTCCTACTCTCCATCTTCGCGTTCGTGAACCGCGTCGATCAGGGGGACCCTTCTCCAGCGCCGGACGAAGACGACGACCCTGTCTAGCCCTTTCCTGGGCTCAAGGCCGGCTTTCACCCGTAGGTGTAGCCGGCCTTCGTATTTACGGTAAGGTTGACCATTTTCTGACCCTTTGCTATACTACCCGCAACTTTTTACCTCTATGCCTACACGCCATCACATCTCCCGCAAGTCCGCTAACGCTGACTTTGCTATCCGCCGTAAAGAAGCTGAATTCCGCCGCCGCAAGCAGAAGGCGCTCCGTCTTGCTAAGCTTGAAAAAGCAGCTAAGTAACGTGCACAAAAACGAGGCCCTGACGGCCTCGTTTTTGTTTTCTCTGGAATGGAATCAGCGATCCTGAAAGTCGACACCGACCCCTTCAAGCTCGATTGCGTCAATGAGCTTAGCGGCCTCCTCATGTACGGAATCCTTTCGATAATTATCGATCGCCTGCTGATCGGTCCCAATGACCACAACTGCGTGGGTGAATCCTTGCGACCAACGAGAAGAGTTTTCTCCGCAATAGATCGAAATTCCTTCCACCCGACCCGCAACGGCGCGAACAAGATCAAGTGCTCGGGCTACCTGCTCAGCCGGCGTACCAGGCTTCCACCTAAAGATCGCTGTGTGTATGCAAGCCATAGCTTTGAGACTACAGGTGATAAACTTCGAACCCGTCTTTCAGCGTAATGTCGTAGGCCTTAGCCGCGCTTCCTCCCTGGACGATGAGCTCAAGGAATCTCTTGTCGCCGTAACCCGAGCTCCCCCGAATAAGTGCGGTCGTATGGTCGGGCACTGAGCGGAGTTGTCCGTAGCAGACGGCGGCGATGGTTTGTTCGCCGAGTGCGATTTCTCTTTTTGCGCCTTCTTTGAAATCTACGTCTTCGGGAAGCAGAGTCGTTTTACAATTGCCGAATGAGTCGATCCACCAAACACCCTTTGGACAATCCGGGATCTCGTCGATAGACATTTCTTCTGACGGCACCGATCCCTTCTCGTAAACAATTTTCGCCAGTCTCGGCAGATAGTCAAAGCTTCTGAACTGCGAACTCGCAATGAACTCGATGTCTGCCTTTTCGAACCCTTCACTCTCGAGCACATTTCTAATGTCGGTTACTTGGAGACTTTCGATAAACCCAAATTTCTTAGCGAGTGAAAGTGCGCAGCCGTCGATGGTACAGACAACGGTTGTATTCTTGTATCTGAAATATCCAAACGGCGTACCGTTCGGCCACTTCTTGGCTTTACCGTGACGCGGCGCGACGTTCAGCGTAATGAGACCTTTCTCGTCCCCTACGGCGTCGAGCACATCGATCAAATTTCCGGCCGCCTCGATGTCGGACGAGACACCAATAAAGCTGATGTTCGTATCAGGAAAAAGTGTAGCGTACCGCGCCTCCTGACGCACGCGCGCGTTATCATCTTTGCAGTCAGTGATTATTGTTAAAAACATAGGTTTAGATAATGTACTTTCCGTTTTCAAATACCACCTCGTCATCGATCAAAACCTTCGTCACGCCCACAAACACGTCTACGTGGAAGCGCGAGTGCTTGCGAGAGAACTCTTTCTTGGCGTAGATGGTGTGCTTAGAGCCCAGGGACATGTGAATGCCACACATGCGTTCATACGTACCAATGTCCGTCACAATCTTGTCTTTTGTCATGGCTCTATTCATGCCGAAACCGAGTTCACGGATCTGGACGAGTGCCTCTTCGGCGGTGATCTCAGCGATAACTGCGTCAAACTCTACTGTTGAATTCTTCGCCTCCGTAATAATACCCTTCTCGACCGTGATCTCTATCGGTTCTCGTGGGACGTTGGTATTAAAATCTTGATCACCGAAAGCGATGAGCTTGGCCTTTCCGCTCACAAGCGATAGATCCGATGGTTCGGTAAACACCTCACCAATAGGAAACTGTCCGCCCCAGTTTTTCATGCCAGTGTAATCTCCGATGTTTAATTTTGCATCTTCAAACGGACCTTCGTAGACGAGCTCACAATTGTCGGACTCGACCACAATCTTCTTGGCATTATCGATCTTCGCTTTGAGCCGTGGCCCTACGCCGCGATAATATTCTTTATCGTATTGCAATGCTTCCATGTACGTCTGAACCTGCTCTTCATTTTTCATTCTTCCAAGGTGCGGATGCTCAATCACCTTGATGCCTTTTTTAAAAAGCTCCACGCGTATGCGGAATTCGTTCAGGCGGAAGTTGCCGGTCTGAATAAGAGCAACAAAGTCTCCGGCAGAAAGCTGATTCAACTCCATTAAAATATCCTCGACAGATGTGTCGTCAAACGCGATGAATTTGGCAGAAGGGAGGGCCTCCCTGTAGCTCGCCGTCAAAAGCTCGGCCAAAGGAGACTGTGCATCAAAAACCACAAGCGCCTTGTTGGCGGGTGTAAACTCGAAAATGTCGCGCACTATGGATTGGACGGGCGTCATAATGGGGTACCTTACCTTATTTTGACAAAAATTCAAGCCAGGCGTGATATGTGGAAGTCCCCTCACCTCGGGAGCGACACCATGAACACCAAAACCCAGACCACCCTTGGAGACATCATCTCCGTCCTCTACGATGAATTCCTCGCCGTGTACGGCGATGAGGACGTGGCGGCGGTCGCGGTAGCCGCAACCGTAAACGACTGGCTCGGCAAGGGCTCGGTTGAGGGAGCGAGCCCTCAATCGCTTCCGCCGCCCGCGTTCGGCAACCCCGCACCGGCAGCAGCTTGAACACTGCCCTCCGCCGCACCGCATGCGGCCGACTGGCCTTCACAGACACCCGTACGGGGTGTCTGTCTGCTTATATTAGCTAATAAAAGACCTTAACTGTGCATAGGTCGCTTGCCCATAAAGGACCTCAGGCATACGGTGGATAGGCTCCCTGCAGGAGTGCCCTCAGGTCTTAATCTTTATTTCAAGATTATGTTTGAAGGACAAACCACAAAGAACCCGCACATGAACCCTCCGGATGATGAACCAAAACCAGAAACCCCTGCCTAACATGAAAAAGAGTCCCGTCAGACGGGGCTCTTTTCTTTCTACGGGGTAATGACGAGCGTTACCGAATCCGCAGCAGCACTCCGCAGTGAGAAGGTATGCCCAAGTAAGGTCTCGGACTGCCTAACTTCTGTGCCTATCCTGATAGTGCCCCCAGGCACGTCACTGTCACCGTTTAAAGCTACGGAAAGGACCACAGAAATCTCTCCTTGCCAAATACAGACCACGCCACTCTTGCAGCGCGAATCGTTAATCTCGATTACCTTCCCTCGGATGTTTCCATGGACGAACGAATCGCCGACCTTAAGGTTTGAAAGATTCTCTGAGGCAGTAATGCTCTTAAAAGCAACCGGAACCCAAAGCTCGTCATCATTCTCCGGCAAGCCTGACGGGTTATCCCGATGAAGTACTAATCTTCCCGTATTCGTGCTTGGAGATTTGAAAGAAAGGTCCGCAGTAAACGGCACAAAGTCTTCTGTCATCCAATCACTCTTCGCATCTGCGTGGCCGCTCGCAAGCACCGTACCGTTTCCGTCTTCAAGCGTGACGGGAAAACTCGCCTCAAAATACCACGTACCTCTGGCCTCCCCCTCTATATGGAGAGGGCTCTTGATGACATCTCCCGCGGCTGGCGTAGAGAGACGAATACGATCAAGCTTTTCCGCGCTATTCCCTTCAGAAGATATTTGCGGCGGCTGAACGTTATGATTCAAACTCCATATGGAATAATTGAGATAGCCGGCAAAGGCTACCCAAATGAGGTACGGTAAAAGAAGGAAGCCGGCAAACCGCTTAAAGCGGAAATTCTCCACAATAAGGAGCGCAACAGAGAGGAGGAGCGCAATACAGGCAAGAAATGCTACATCTATGCGGTGAAGGGTGAAAAACAGATAACACCAGGCTACGTTCAAGATACCGTTTACGAGGTAAAATGCGGCCAGGCGTCCAGGGGAACGTCTCGGCCATTCATCCATGGCCATGATCGCGGAAAGCGCAAGAAGAGCGTAGAGTACGGTCCAGATGATGCCGATAAATTGCCCGCTAGGAACAAAATCAGGCAGAATGAGTGACTGATACCACCCCTGCATACCCACTGATGTAAAGTACGACGCGAGTGCGGCAGTGAAAGCCACAAACGCAATCACACAAAGAGATCGGACAACGCGAGGCTCGATTTTCATAGGAAGATATTTCTCCCACATCATACTCCAAAGCTATGGATACCCGCCGTCTTATTCATGTACAGGATGTTTGCCCCATATTTGTACCGGGAGCCATCCCTTCATTTGAGGCAACCCGCTGGAATATGGCAGCTGGCCTGTGGCCAAACCCCACCGCGACCAGAGAATACGCACTCACCACGACCGTCACCAATAATCGCCTTTTCTCTTGGCAGCGAACCTTCACTCAAGATAATAAACCCGTTCGCAATCCCACTTCTGCTCTTATCCAGTTAGAAGAATGGGTGCCTTCATTTGAAAACGGCTCGGCAGAGCGTAAAGGCTGGCTAAACTTCGGCATAGGACGCATGCAAGGGATTGCCACCCCGCCAAAAGAAGGCCCAGTGGAGGCCAAGTGGTCGGCACATGGTAAGCGCCATCTGAAGGCGTTCAAAAAACACCCGGAAATAACACTTCGGCTCGCTGCCTTTGAGGAGCTAAAACAACCCTACGCGGGTTCGCACATACGCGCCACCATGCGGGAAGCCATCTGGCGGATGACACAGCGCCATGTAGATGTTCATCCGGAAACCATAGACATCCTCGTGGCCGAAACGGAAGCGGACGGAATTATAGCGGCGTTTGTGGCCGGCAACTGTGTTGAAGCCTCCCAAAGCGTTTATCTCCTAGGCTTCTATCTGCCCCCTGCGATAAAAACGTACGCCATGACAGGGCTCATTGCCTGGTGGTTTGAACGCACAAGAGAAAAAAATCTTGCGCTGTGCAATTTTGGCGATATGTGCGGACCGCGCCCCTCCCCCTTCAACAAAGAACGCGGCTACTCCATTTTTAAAACACATTTTGGGATCCAACGAACCTGGCTGCCCAAAAGTTATTGGCGGATATCCATTGGCGCAAAGCCATAATGAGGATCGCGTTACCTTTTTCCTACTTCCTCGTTATACACAGTAGAGAAAAGCTTTTCTTATGAATGCACAGACGGTTCTGTTTGCGGATATCTACGACGCCCACGCTGAGGAAATTTATAATTTTCTCTATTACAAAACGTTTGATCGTTCTACAGCAGAGGATCTGACAAGCACCACGTTTCTTAAGGCGCTCGAACACTTCCCAAAGTTCAAAAGCACTCCAGGCGCAAGCGCAAGAAGCTGGCTCTATAAGATTGCTCGAAACACTGTCATAGACTACTACCGGACCAAAAAGAAAGATCTGCATATTGACGAGACGTGGGATATTGCAGATACCGTTTCACTCCACAATTCCATAGAAACAAAGCTCAAACTCGAGCACGTGCTTCAGAAGCTCCAAGAACTTCCAGAAAAAGATCAGGAACTCTTGATCATGCGCCTCTGGCAAGGACTCTCCTTTAAGGAAATTAGTCTTGTCCTTGAAAAGAGCGAAGCGAGCGTCAAAATGGCGTTCTCCCGCGGCCTAAAAATCCTCAGACAATCACTTATCACTGTGTTCATCCTTCTCCCCCTCTTATGGAAATAAACGCACACGCCGAACTCCTCAATGAACTCTACGCTATTGATCCCAGCCTGAGGGAACGAGAAACAGAATTGGTAGTGCTTCTTGAAGAAATCCTTAAACACAAACCGGACGTCCCAAAAGACCCCGGATTCCTGCTCTCTCTGCGAGAACAGCTTCTTAAAACACCCTCTATGCCCGCCAAACAGTTTCCTGCCGCGATTTCCTTTTCCCTCTTCCGCCAATTCGCACTCGTAGGAGCAGGTGCCGCTCTTGCACTCGTGATCGCGCTCCCCCTCACCAATGGACGGTACTCTCTCACAAACACAACACTAAACGAAAGCTTTTCCCTGAAAGACACGGGAGCAGAAGCATTCGGGAAGCTCTCCTTCAACTCCCCCGCATCTCCGGAAGTATCAAGCATAGCTCCCACGGGCCGCGGAGGAGGCGGAGGCGGGACACTCATGAGCGATTCTGCGCTCTCTTCAAAACTCATGGCGCCCTATTCCCTCTCTTCTTACGTGTATAAGGGCAAGCTCTCCCTTGAGGGGCTGAAAAATACTGTCTACCGCAGAAATGGCAGCCTCAACCTCTCCGCAGGGGAACTTGCAAACGCCACCATTGGACCAGTGAACCTTTCCGCGTTCCCACAAGGACGCCTCCAGAACTTTTCACTGACGGGAGGAGAAAATGGCTACTCCATATACGTAGGTGATGACGGTTCCGTCTCTGTAAACGCCAATCAGGGTATTTGGAGCAGTCTCTACACAAACGCTTCCCCTGTTACGAAAGAAGAGCTCCCAACTGACGAGGAGGCTATAGCCGCAGCCGACGCCTTCATAAAAGCCTACGGCATCGATACCAATGGATACGGCGCTCCTGTCCTCGACACTCGGCCGCGCATGTATGCCATGATCGCAGAAGAACGCGGAGAGACTCCCTACTATCCTGACACGCTCACCGTGACATATCCGTTCATTCTTGACGGTGAGGCCACGGTAGACCAGGGAGGGACACCGCAAGGCATCTCCGTAAACGTGCACTCCCGCACCAAGACCGTCACGGGACTCTACGTGCAAAGTGCGGGCACAATTGAACGCTCAAGCTACGAGCTCGAAAGCGATGCAGAGAAAATTCTCAGTGTCCTCAAAAAGGGCGGTCTCTATAGCTACAGTGATCCGCAGGCAACCGTGACAGAAGTAGAAGTAGGCGATCCAGAGTTCGTTCTCATGTCGTATTACCAGTATGACGGCACAACGAATCGCAACCTCTACGTTCCTGCGCTCAAGTTCACCGTGCTCAATCCTCCAAAGGACGGCTACGCTGCAACTACTATCCTCGTACCGCTCCCCAAGGACATTCTTGAAAGCCAATCCTCTCAGCCGGGCGTCCTCTACAAAACCGGCGTTGATCCACTTATCGCCGAGTAAAAAAACAGGCCCCAAAAGGGGCCTGTTTTTTTTCAGAACGGCATTACGGATCAATCTGCGGCAGAGGATGCTTAGCGGGGCCGTTAATGACCTTTCCATCCCTCGCAAATCGGCTGCCGTGGCAGGGACAGTCCCAGGTGTTCTCCACATTGTTATAGTTCACCACGCAGCCCAAATGCGTGCAGACGGCGGAAACCATGCGCACATTTCCGTCATGGTCTTTAGAAACTGCCACTTTTTTTCCGTGACGGAGGATAATCTGTCCGCTTCCCGGAGGGATGGAAGCAATGTTATCGCTTCTTGGCAGGAGGCGAGCAACAACGAAATTCATAAAAAATCGCCATGCGAGACCGAGCATGCCCGGCACGCCGCCAAAACGTGCGGGAGAATACAGATCGGCGAGTGGCGCATCCTGACCCAAAATAAGTTTCGTGATGATTTGACCGGCAATGACGCCAAACGTCATACCATTTCCGGAATACCCGGTAGCAATAAGATGATGGCTATTGGTAAGCGAACGGCCAATGAATGGCAAACCGTCCGGCGTTTCCAGAATCTGTCCGCTCCAGCGGCGGTGAACGGTATATGCCTCTCCTCGTAAAAGGGAGCGGAGATAGGCCTCAAGATTGAGATGGTGGCTGTCCGCATCCGTCTTGTCTCCCGTCTTATGATCCTCTCCACCAAGGATAAGGCGGTCATACCCGTCTTTCGCATCAACCCTGAAATAATGATACGGTTCTTCTGTGTCCCAGTAGATGCCTTCCTTAAAAAAACCGCTCCGAATTCTGGTCTCAATCACGTAAGAACGATTGGCCTCAAGCCGGCTTGGGACTTCCACGGGGTGGTCAATGGTGGAATGCGTGGCTTCCACTATTTCATGAGCCGTGACGCTCCCCTCTTTTGTCCCTACGGTATTCCCCTCTTTTCCGGTAAAAGTAATAACCGGACTATTTTCATAAATCTTCACGCCGTACCTTTCCGCTGCTTGCGCCACCCCTAAAAGAAACTTGCGCGGATGAAACTTTGCTTGGTGCGGAGCCGTGGCGTAGCCAAAAGGAAACTGCTCATCGCCATCGCTTGTAGCAAGCGGGAATCCATACCGCTGCGCAAGCTCTTCTTCCTTCTTCAGTGCCTTCACGTCCTCTTTTTTAGCAGCAAAAATCTTGACGGGCGTGCGTACAAATTCACAATCGATATTTTCTATGCCTACAATGCGTTCTATTTCCGTAATTGCTTCTTCTCCAGACCTCCAAACAAGTGCAGCCTTTGCATCTCCAAAACGCTTGCGAAGCGCATCGAGCTTCGTATCCACGATGTAGGTAATAAACGCGGTGGTGTAGCCGCTCTCACCAAATCCCAAGCTGCCGCCCTCCACGAGCACCACTTTCTTTCCGGCTTGGCCGAGGTAATACGCCGCCATGACGCCGGTGATGCCGCCGCCAATGACGCAAACATCAGCATCAACCTTTGCCTCAAGCTTGGGATAGGTACGAGGCGCCACGTAGTCCTCTATCCACAGAGATTTCATGGCCATATAACCCCATTAGTCTTGAATGAGGACGCGCTGTCAATGGGAAGCGGGGACAAAAAAGCAGCAGAGAGGAGAATACAAAAAAATCACCCGTGATACGGGTGATTTTTTTTGTTCAGGCTAAACTGCAGCCCCGCGGAACGCTCGCAAAATGGCAAGGAATATAACCGCCCCGAGAATAGCCACAAGCAGACTGTAGAGATTAAATCCCGTCACGCCTGTGGATCCAAGCACGCTCATCACCCAGCCGCCAATGAGCGCACCCAAAATGCCAACAACGATATTCGCAAGCGCACCCTGGCGTGCATCCGTTCCCATAACCATGGAAGCGATCCAGCCGGCGAGTGCCCCAAAGATGATCCAGAGAATAATGCCCATATGAGAAAGGTTAAGAATGAATACTTCAACTGTACGCCTCAAAATCTATGAGGCGGTTATGTTATGCACACGCTAGCGAGTGATAGTGATATCAATAGGGCCTGCCGCGTAAGGAGCGATCTCGTATTCGTCAAAATGCGCCAGGACTCCACCCTCCGCAAGCGCGTACTCACCGTACTTCTCCATGATCGCCTGAGCAGATTCTTTGCTTGGATTTTCTAGAAATGCCTCGTATTCACTAAGCTGTTCTTGAAACACTGCATCGGCATACTCCGCTACGAGCGTACTCCCTAGCGACATCGCCACCTCAAGCTCCTCATCAGACGTGAGCACGTCAGAAAGTGCTAACCGATTGCCGGTACCGATATCAAACATGAGCAACAGAGAACTTGTGCCTGGATGCGCCCCTCCCATGTAGCTAGTATTCGTAAGCTCAAGCGAGAGGATGCCACCGCCATTTTTTAGTACTTCCCCGGAAAGATTACTGTTCCATTCCTCTCTGACTACAAACGAAGTTGGATCAACCTTCACCACATCAGCCACGCCCAATGCACAGCTCGTCAAAAAGGCCCCCGCAGATTCCTTCGCATTCTTATGAGGGGCCGCATCAAAGTACAGCGCTGCCTGCGTTTCAATATTCTGGTTCATGGCTGATCGCATCTCCTCCCGCAAGCCCGGCGTCTGTTCGATCACTGGGTACGAGGCAAAAACTGCGCAGCCGCCGGCTCCATCCACCGGACGCAACTCCTCGAAGACATTCATCGATACATTAAGAGCATCCACGCGGCTCTCAAGCGTCACTACCGGAGGAGCCGCAAAACAGCCGCTGCCAAGAAGCAGCAAGGAGCACAAAGAGAGCGGGAGAATATGATTGCGCATGGTGTTTATCTAAAAATAAGCGGATGATCGGGAGTTCTGATGCTGTAAGGTTTTAAGGTAAAAAGTCCCTAGCCGAAGCCAGGGACTTCTTCTTAGAAACTATCATCAATCGACCTCACGGAATTGCGGGCCGTGTTCCGGTCGTAATCACTCGAACTGTCAATCACGCTCCCAACGGTGTAGTTACCGAAATACGTCTGTGGAACGCTGACGAGATACGCGCTCCAATCGCTCCCCCAATCATCACGAACAAGCGATGTGTTCAGATATTTACGGAGAATCGCGCCTTTGGACACTGCGTAGATGCTGCTCGAGCTCGTAAACTGGACGAGGACGCTCCCCGGCTTGTAAGTAACATTTCTCCCAAGCGCAATACGAGAGACAGAAGTAGCGCTCAGCTCCTCAACCGCATCAAAATTGCTATACCAGCTGAAGTAAACGCTTTCGTTCGGGAATGCATGGCGCTTGTTATCATCTCCATAGTAGTACACCGCTTTACACGGGTCATCAAATCTTGCTCCTGAAGCGCAGGCGATTTTTATCAGTCTGCCGGATGACACATCCGTATTCGTGCCGTTGTAATTGTAGACAGTGACTTTCCGGGATGGTCCAATCGTGGTCCGGTACATGGCGTCCGTACAACTCGCGTATACGCTGTACGAGCCATCATTGCCAAACGTGTAGCTGAGCTCAAAGAGGTTGCCGCGGATACGGGTCATATCACCCACGTTTGATCCGTCCACATACAGATCGCACCATTCGACAGAGGAATATCCATAAGGCTCGACACTCAGGGTTACTCGGACGTCTTCTGTAGCCGTAGAGGGATATACCGAGGAGACCGTAGGACCAAAATCGAGATCATCGTAAAGCACGATGTTTGCAATAGCATCCACCTCAAAGCGCAGGAGCGCGTTTGCGTTCACATCTCCCGCGTTATTGTGCGAGCGGACATACACGGTGTGCCAGCCGTCCGGCAACCATGAGGATGTGTAGGAAAAGTTATTGCCGATCCCCGTGTAAAATGCACCGCCGTCGATTGACGCGTCATACCAAGTAGCGTTTGTAGCTGCGCCCCAAGTAAACGTAGGCGTGGCGTCAGTGGTGTAGTCTCCCCCTCCTTGCAGCGTCAAACGCTGCGGCATACCAAGGTATGCTGCCTTACTCACATTCGGGAGAACCAAAACAACAAGCGCAAGGGCGAGTACTGCGGATTTGAGGGAACGAAGAGCAAACATATGCGCGATGTTACGTGACTGAAGAGGAACCTGGTACTTCCACCGGAACAATTTCCTCCGTGATCATCGGGTCGACAGGGGCGTCGACCCCTACAACGACGACAACCTCCTCGCTCCTTGGCGGACGGGTGTAGAAAGACGCGAGCACAAAGAGCAGAAGCACCGTAAAGAGCCAACCGGCAGTGATCTGCAGGAATAGGAGAGATTCATGCGCCTCAACCTCGGCGAGCGATCGGCCAGCTACCACAAATCCCGAGGTGCTATCAGCCGCGTCTGCATAGTGGACCGCCACGATCGCCTGACGCACGCCTTTTTTGGGCTGCCAGGTAACACGATCTTCACCCTTCGTGCGCGTGTAATCAAGCACTCCAGCGGGAATGGATGCCGGAGCTCCATCAAGCGTAGCCGAAGAAACAACGAGTGCGCCTGCTTCGTCATACACCATCGCATACACACTCAGACTGCTTGCAATGTCTACTGTGGTTTGCGGCGCGAGAGAGGAAACCGGCCTGCCGCCAGCAAGTGCATCGCCCAAGCCTCGGGCAATTTCTACGAGATCGTTATTCACCGTCAACCGATAGGACTGCTGCACCGCCCCGTACACCATACCAGAAAGAAGCGTGGCTAAAACCGCGAACGGCAGCCACCATTTGAACATATCCGCTAATCTGCCCGAGACATTCTTCATAGAAGTTTACTGATTTTTAGAAGTGTTACTGCCGTCATAGCACCTCCCCGCGTTTTCGAGTAGTATTGCCTGTGTATGCAACAATCAATAGTCTTTGGCGGCGGATGCTTCTGGTGTATGGAGGCTGCATTCTTAAACCTCAAAGGCATACAGAACGTTACGAGCGGTTATTCCGGAGGCTCCGTGCCGGATCCTTCCTATGACGCGGTCTGCGGTGGCGATACCGGCCACGCAGAAGTGATCAGCGTGGAGTTCGATGATTCTGTGATTACACTTCACGATCTCCTCAATGTCTTCTTCAGCGTCCATAATCCCACCACTCTAAACCAGCAGGGAAATGATATGGGCACGCAGTATCGGTCAGTTATTTTTTATACTACCCGCGAAGAACGGGATGAAACCATGGAATTCATCGAAGAGCTTACACGCAAGAAGATCTTCGGCTCTTCCATCGTGACGGAAGTTCGACCGCTCGAGCATTTTTATCCGGCCGAAGAGTATCACCAGAATTACTACGCCAAAAATCCGGAAGCTGGCTATTGTTCAGCTGTCATCGCGCCAAAATTAACCAAGCTCCGCGGTACGTACGCGCATCTCCTAAAGTCTTAGCGCAAAGTCCCTATCCGCCTCCTCCACGGGCTTGCCCTCAAGCGTACGGTACGCATTTGAAAATATTCTCGCGAGAGAATCCGTCTCATAAGCAATCTTCTCTGCATGCTTTTCTGCGTTCATGGAAACCAAGCGCTTATCTGTGTAGTACACGGGATCCTTTAGTGCTTCTACAAATTCACCCAAAATATCTGTCCTGCCGGACCTCTCTGCATGCTTCAGAAATCGCAGGAAAAATTCCACATCCTCCATACCGCCGCTTTCATTACACGCCGGGTTGAAGCCGCCTTGAGCGAGGAGATCTCTCAGGTTATAGAGCTCAAGCGTATTGCGGAAGTAATGCACGTAGTCTCCAGGCATAACGCCCGCAGGGTTCAAAAAGAGCTTCTCAAACGTTCCAAGGAGGTCCTCCGGCATCTCTTTGCGCACACTCGCTACAAATCGCTTGTGCAACCGCTTAGCCAAACGGGCAATATTCTCTTCGTTAATCACGGCGTCAAAAGAGAGATTCAAAATCTTCACATCATCACGGATGATCTCCTCTGCAATGCAAAGTTCATTGACGAGAGCTATTCCTGCATTCAGCCCCGAGGTCCAGGAGTATTTTTCTAAGGAGATGGGCACCACGGGAACCGGAAATGACCAATCGCCGAGCGCTCGGATCGTTTCTTCCGTAAGCCCCGTCTCCTCCTCCCCTTTCAAAA
>Ga0172380_10005127_pt1 | contig 16176 bp, 16 predicted proteins | sample Leawe162metaG_FD_119747 | JGI IMG/M metagenome (GOLD analysis project Ga0172380, IMG submission 119747) | Leachate microbial communities from a municipal landfill in Southern Ontario, Canada - Leachate well 162 metaG | ecosystem: Engineered > Solid waste > Landfill > Unclassified | place...
GGCCGGAAAGGCTGGCAAGGTATCCGCCGAAGTTCAAATCCCTCACATCGGTTTTGCCCCCCAACATGCTCATTTTATGAATGTTCTGAAATCGCATCGCTCAGTTAACCGGACACCCGTGATCATTTGACAAGAATATTCAGCATTTTCCCAATCTTCTTCTGTATCGATATCAATGGATTCATTGGGATCAGACAATAAAAGCGGCACTAGATTCTTTGGCCTGAACGACCGCTCCTTTTTTAATGTTTCAGGTGACATGAGATAAATTGCACCGTTAGAGACATAGGCTGGCGGAAAATCTTGAGACATGAGATGGTCAATGCACATTTCAACAAATGGAACCATTCTTCCGTTAATGTTTTGATAACACCAATAAGGATGAGATTTTGCTGGGGAAAATGAAACAACGGACCTGGCATCATTGTTTTTAAATAACAGGATCGCCTCTTGGATGCTGGCTTTTTTCCGAAACGGGCATGTCGGCTGAAGAACCATTATTCCAGTCACCTCCCCTTTTTCTTTTTCATACCAATCAAGGGCATGCAGGGCAACATCCACAAGCGTGGCACTGTCAGTACTTAATACGGCAGGACGCAACCAAGGAACGACAGCTCCGGCAGATTTTGCTATCTCCGCAATTGAGGAATCATCAGTGGAAACTAGAATTTCCGAAATTTCTGGAATTCCTTGTGCCCCTTCGATTGCTCGGACTATCAAAGACCTCCCTCCCAACGTGCGAATGTTTTTTTGGGGGACGCGTTTTGATCCGCCCCGTGCTGGAATAACAGCGAGAATTTTCATACTGAGACACACGGGTGTCCGGTTAACTGCCTGCTGAAGTTGTGGAACGATCATAAAATGAGCGCATTACTGATGAAAATGGGGATGTGAGGCATTTGAATTCCATTAATGCCTCTTGGCATGAATTCCGGTCGCTTTCTGACATTTCCCCATCAAAAGCGACAGCGGCTTCCGACGACTTTGCACAGAACTTTGCAACTTTTAAACGGTTTCCAGTTCGATAAACTACCTATGCATGAACTACTTACAGAATCCAGTTTCAGACATTTGGATTCATTAGTTTCTAACCAACTGATGTTGTGCTACTTATAATCGGACACTCGTGACTGAGACAATGATTATACAATAAATTGCTTTATGTGCATATCTGGAATCGTCATTTCGCCCGATTGAACGGCCAAGCCAAGAAAGTATTCTCGCTGATTGAGGTGTAACAAGTGGCCATCAATCCAAATGCAGATATTGAGAATGCCTTGAGTGATTATGCAGCAAAGAACGTTTCCTTAACTGCGGAACTTAGGTTCATATTCTTAAATGCCTCGGGCCTTACCACAGGGATCTTTACTTTTTTGCCAGTTTTCCGTTTTCGAGACAGAAGACCATGTCGCAATGGGCGACGGTGGATAGCCGGTGGGCGACGATCAGGATCGTTTTCTGCCCGTGCAGATTTCTTACCGCCTCCATGACGCCGCTTTCCGTCGTCGTGTCCAGCGAGCTGGTGGCCTCGTCCAGGACGAGCACGCTCGGATCGTGATAGAGGGCGCGTGCAATTCCGATACGTTGGCGTTGCCCGCCCGAGAGCCGCACTCCCCGCTCGCCGACCACGGTGTCGAGCCCCTGCGGCAAATCCTTCACAAACTCGTCCAATTGGGCGGATTTGAGGGCCCGCCAGACCGCCGCTTCGTCAATCTGTTTTTCCGGCAGGCCCAGGGTCACATTGCGGCGTAGCGAGTCGTCGGTCAGGAAAATCGCCTGCGGGACGTAGCCGATCCGGTCCTGCCATCCCCGCAGGTTGCTTCGAATGTCTATCCCATCGACCGTGACAACACCGTTCACGGGGGGGAGGAGACCGAGCAGGATATCCACGAGGGTACTTTTGCCCGCCCCGCTCCCACCGACGAACCCCACCGAGGATCCCCTGGAAATCGAGAGTGTGACATGGCGCAGGGCAAAGGACTCCGCGCCCGGATACCTGAAAGAAATGTCTTCCAGGCACAGTTCTTTCCGAAATGGAAACGGCACTCCGGGAAGCGGGGGTTTGTTGGCATCCAACAACTGGAGTTCCCCGTGCAAAGTTTCGATCACTGGCAGCGAGAACCTCACGGACTGCAGCGCAAGAATGACGCGGTTCACCGAAGGCATGAACCGGAAGGCGGCGGCGGCAAAAAGGCCGATGGTCGGAAGCAGCGTCCCCAACGGTTTCCCCTGCCAGACCATCACGAGGACGAGGCATGCCAAGCCGGTCACGGCAAGCATCTCCAAACCAAGACGGGGCATGGCTTGGAGAACCGTCTGGCGGCCCATGACGGTGGAGCTTGCAACCGTGTGCCGACGGTATTGCTCCAGAAAATCCGCTTCGCGGCCAAGCACCTTGACATCCTTCGCCCCTCCCAACCCCTGCTGAAGGTGCTGGATACGAAGCCCTTCGTGGAGTTGCCGTTGCTCACCCCACCTCAAAAGCCGTTTGCGGGTGCCCCGGTGCATGGTCCAACCGGCCAATCCGAGAACCCCCACAACGACCAGCGCGCCGAGCGGCTCAACAATGAAGAGCAGGCACGTGATGCCGGAAATCACAAGAATCTCCGTCGCGAGGACAAGCCCTTGTTGCAGGACATTTGTGATGTCGGCAACCTGGCTCATCGCGTTGCGGATTAACTGCGCCGAGTTCCTTTCGAGGTGAAATGTGTAAGGCTGGCACAGGTAACCGGAAAATAGCCTCTGGGAAAGGTCCGCCTGAACGCGAAATACAAACCCCACCTGCTTCCACGCCAGAAAGGCGAGAAAAGCGGTTTTGATCCCATAGGCCGACACCAAAAAAAACATGCCAAAAACGACCGTCTTTTCATGGGAGGGATCGCCAAGCGCCGACAAAACCGGACTAAGGACAGGCCATTGCCCGACGAGATCCGGCTGGGTCAGCAGGGAAAGTGCCGGGATCACCAAGCCGACACCAATGGTCTCCAGCCCCATTCCGACCAGCATCAGCCCCAACAAAATAAAAGACTGACGGCGCTCGGGCTTGGTCAGAATCGAAAGCAGCTTGCGGGCGGTGGAAGTGAGCAATGGGAAGAGGATGCGCGAGAACGAAGACGGAAGGCGAAGGAGTGAAAGCAGAATTGTCGAGGGGCGGCGGGGGCGGGAGTCGAGGAGTGGAAAATAAAAAATGAGACCTGAAACGGCAAAACGAACAAGAGTCGAATTGCGAGGCCAAATGGAATATCAGGCGTCAGCTTTTAGCTTTTCAATGTAGCAATCCGCCTGGGAGATGGCTTCGAGAAGTTTGGCCGAACGGGTGATTTGAAGAATCCCTACGAGTCATAGGATAAAATATGAAATTTTCCAAAAACTTGGAAATCCGCATTATTGTTGCTGATGATCGTTGGAATTCCATGCGAGGCACAAGATGCAGCCAGCAGGGTGTCAAGAAGTCGCTTGCGTCCAAGCCGATGATCTCGCAACCACGCGATCCATGTGGTCATGGTCTCCCCATCGGGGTAAATGCGAAGAACTTCGCGGGCTTGCCACCAGCATTCGGCCCTTGCCAATGCATCATCCATGGATAACGGCTCTTTCATGCGTTTTGCATCGGTGACCACATGGACAAATTCGGCCAAAATCTGGGGAGCAACAGCAAACTCGTGGCCTCCGTCCAAAAGGCGATTCAGCAGTGCGTCGGCGGACTTGTGGAAAATATGGTCGCGGATTTCAAGCGCGACCAGAAAATCGGTGTCAATCGCGTGCGTCATGGAGCATTTCTCCAAACAAGTCTTCGTCCCTACCAATCGGCTGTAAGGGGCCACCAACACTCGCCGGGCGACGATTGCGCAGCGTCGTTTTCCTTAAAATGAATCGCTGATGGTAATCCTCCATGGCGCGGCGGATCAATTCTGAAGCACTATTCCCCACCTGTTTGGCATAAATCGAAAAATCACGGTAAATCGGATCAGATACATTAACGGTAATGGTTTTCATACATTATAGGATATGTAACACTGGAGGAATGTCAAGGATGGAGTCTGTTCCGTTGAGATGGATTTCTGGGGCTTCCGGCGGCTCGTCGGGGGAGTCGATGCCGGTGAAGTTTTTTTGAGTTCGCCTCGCCGGGCTTTTTTATAGAGCTGCCAGAGTTCCGGACGCTGGTTTTTTGGGGGTCCCACCGGTGAGCGGCGGAGCGAAAAGAAAAGGAGGTGGTGCCGGAAAGAACGCCTTGCGGGCCAAATGCAGCATGACTGCGCTATCCTTGCCAACCGAATAGAGCATCACCGGCTTGGCGGCCTCAGCGACCACCTCCCGCATGATGTGAACGCTTTCCGCTTCGAGCTGTTGCAGGTGTGTCATGCGCTTGATGGTGGAGGGCTGGGCGAGAATAGAGAGCTGCTTATGGGCAGCAGATGGGAACACAGCATTTTCAACATTTTGCAAACCACTCGAACGTCGTTCGGAAAGAGTCTTCGAGGGGGCATTCCGCACGGAAGCCCAGTGCCTCGGCGGCGGCACCGACATCGGCCGTGCTGTGGAGGATGTCGCCCGGCCGGGCCGGGCCGAATGTCGGGCGAGCGGGGATATTTGCCGGACTGTATCGTGCCGCCAGCTTGGCCAGGATCTCAAAAAGTTCGTTGAGGCTGGTGCTGCGGCCTCCGCCGACGTTGAGCGCCAGGGAAGTGCCGGGATCGAGCGGCGCGGTAGCGGCCAGGAGATTTGCCCGGACAACGTCCTCCACATAGCAGAAGTCGCGTGTGTTTTCCCCGGTTCCGTTGATGGGCACCTGCTCGCCGGACAGGATGGCATGGATCCATTTCGGGATGACGGCGGCGTAGGGGCCGTTGGGATCCTGCCGGGGGCCGAACACATTGAAGTATCTCAGCCCGACCAGTTCCATCCCGTAGGATGCGGCGTAAGAGCGAGCACAAATTTCGTCGACGAGCTTGCTGGCGGCATAGGGGGAGAGCACGGCCCCCGCAGATTGTTCTCCGAGCGGCAAATCGGGGCAGTCTCCGTAAACCGCGCTGCTCGATGCATACACGACGCGGGGGATTTTGTGAGCGCGCGCGGCTTCCAGGACATGGACGAATCCCGTGACGTTCGTGGCGTGTGTCTGGAGCGGCCTCTCGAGGGAAAGCGGGACGGATCCCAAAGCGGCTTCATGCAATATCACATGACAATCCTCCGCAGCCCGGGTGACGGCGGGCAGGTCTTCGATGTCCCCCTGCACCCATTCAAACCGGGACCACCGCTCTTCTCCGGCATGGGTTTTCACCTCGTTGAGATTGGAGAGTTTTCCCGTGCTCAGGTTGTCAAAACCCACCACGGACTCTCCCCGCCGGAGGAGATTTTCGACGAGGTGCGAGCCGATGAACCCGGCAGCGCCGGTCACAAGCCACTTCCGCAGCCTGTTTGACGGGCCTTTCATTTTTTTTCTTTCAAAGGTGCGACCGGGTGGATGCGGAGACTCAAGAGCAGCAATTCGGAGTCAGGCACGAATGGCGCTAACGGTTTTTTTAATACGGGTCACGGTCGAACTCATGGTTGAGGGAGGTCGAGCGTCGAGGGGCGAGAGCGTCAAATTTAAAGCTGGGTCAGAGAAGTAGTGATATCGTGCTTGGGCGAAGGGAATGCGGCGACTTCACCAAATCGTTTGACAGCCGTAGGTCTTGAAGGGCTCATCCGGGCTGATGATGGCCAGATTATGAACGAGGCCCTCGGCTGCAATGAGCCGGTCAAACGGGTCATTGTGAACTGCGGGCAGTTCGGTCGAGCGGTAGACGGATTCCCGGACGAGGTCCAGGATTTCAATGTTTTGCAGCCGGACTTGCTCTTCAATCCAGTAGCGTGGAGGCTGGGGCAGAGGAAGCTTTCCGGTGTGGTATTTCAGGGAGATTTCCCAAACCGATGCGAAACTCAAGTGCCGCGCACGGCCATCCTCCCCAAGCTTGCGGGCGGCTTCTGCGCTCAACCGGCCTGGTGCGCTTGTCAGCCAAATGAACGTGCATGTATCCAATAAATACCCGCTCACAGGCCCCACTCCTCCAACTCCCGCCCGCTCATCGGAGCGAAGGCATCCGCCGGAATCTCAAATCCCTCAGATGTCGGCACGCCCACGGGCGGGTTTTTCTTTGTCACCAAATTTGCCGGAACAATTTTCGCCACAGGCTGTTTTCCCCGGCATACCAGAACTTCCTCCCCCGTCTCCACGGCATGAAGAATCCGCGACAAATGGGTTTTGGCTTCGTGAACAGTAACAGTCATTTTTTACAGATAGACCAAGCCATGACTAAGTCAAATCATAGTTTGGCGTCGGCTCGTTCCGCTCACCTGACAGCATCCTTCGTATGGGTGACTGCGGTCTGGAATCCCTGGCTTTCGCAAACCGGCGGCAGGAGCCGCTCCATCGCGTGCAACATTGACCCGTCGGAAGGCAGGGGTTCCTCGGGATAATCCTCCCATTGGAGGGCCAACTTCATAAATGGTTTGAGTGCCTGCGGTCTGGCCCAGAACATCGTTCCCACCGGGAAATTGATGCTGTTCGGGCGGAGGAATTCCCTCACCCCCATCCGCTCCCCGAGTTCGCTGGCATGGCTCCAGTTTTCCTCCCATCCGACCACGTGGGGATCGTCGGGAAAAACCAGTCCGAGCGCCGGATCGGACTGAAACCTGCCCAGAATGGTTTCCATCATGGGCGTCCGGCCTCCGAGAAGGTTCTCATACAAAAACGAGGCCCACTGATTGGCAAATCGGGAATCCAAATTGACGGATTTTTTCCCGTGGACGTGACCGATGACCTCATACCCCGCGTCCAAGATGTGCGCAAACCCCGTAAAAAGAGGCCCGATGTCTCTTCCGCGGCTTGGGGCAACATGGATCTCAGCGCACTTGAGTCCGGATTGCCCGAGCCGCTCTCGAACGTGTCGTTTCCCGTTTTCCGAAGTCACGCTGATATACAGGTCGGGCTGAAACGCGGCGGACTTTATTCTCGAAAAAATCCCGTCGGCGACCTCGGCGTAGTGAAGGTGGACATGCAGCGCGGTCTTTGGGATGCGCGAGGGATTCCCCGGCTCCCGCGCCACCGCCGGTTCGATCACCCGGCTCAGCCAAGGGCCGACCGGTTTTCCGGATCGGATAAAATGCGCGAACGGATCACCCGCGATTTCCCGGTGGTGGTCGGAATAGATGCCGGGATGGAAACCGGGAAACGGCTTCCTTCTGTGGATGCCCTTCCGCCAGGAGGAGGTGTAGTATCGGACCGCGAGATCCATGTCGTCAGGCAGGCGCGGGTAGGCGAAGCCGAGGTTGAAGCATCCGGATTCCCTGATGGTCGCGCGGTCCCGGATCTCCCCGCGTTTCGCGTCCGCAGCTTTTTGCCCGAGCGCGTCGAGACGGGAAAAATATGCTTCCTGGTCAAACAGCCTCGTGGCGACCCGGCGTCCGGCTTCCCCCGCTTTTTTCCTCAGCGGCGCATCCGAGGCAAATTGCAGGATCTTTTCGGCAGCCGCGTCCACATCCAGGTGGGGCACGACGCCGACCGAGGCATCGGCATCCCCGACGATGTGCTCGGGGATGCCACTGGCCCCTTCAAAGCATACGAGCGGAAGCCTGTTGAAGAGGGCGTCTTGTGCCACGAGCGGAAGAGGGTCGAGCTTCGAGCTGAGGAAGAAAATGTCGGACGAATCGTAGGCGCACTGCAATTCGTTCACCTCGCGGAGAAGCGCGAAGGAATCGCCCAAGGCTGAGCGCTTGATCTGCTCGTCGATAAAGCAGGAATAATGGAGGTCCTCCTCGGGGTTGAAGCCGGAGCCAATCCAGACGAAGCGGACCCGGCACGCCGGGTTTGCCTCCTTCACTTTCTTTGCGCAGGCGATGAACAGGTCCAGGCCCTTGCGATACTGCACCGTGCCGGCCCCCAGCACCACGATGGTTTCTCCTGGCCAGCCCCGTGGGCGAAACGCGGCCTTGATCGCCGCCCGCTCACGCGCTTTCTCCTCCTCGCCGACCGCAGAATCCGGCAGCGCGCAGATCCCTTGGGGGAAAATATTTTTTCCGAGTTTCGCGATTTGCGGGAATGCCTCCATCGCGTTCGAGCGGACGATTTCCGCCGAGAAGACCATCTCGCTGGAGAAGCAGGCGGAGATTTCCATGCGCGACCGGGGCCGGGTGTAGGCGGCAAATTCGTGGACCAGGTGGAGAACCGGAACATCCTGCCGCCAGAACCCCTCCACGACCTCCGTTGCCTCGATGGAGTTCACGATGGCATAGCCGGGGGGCACCCGCTTTTTAAGTTGGGCGAGTTCCTGGTCGAGGACGAACCCGAGGTTGGACCTGGCGATGGGGCCGACAAAAACCGTGGACTTTTCCCGGAAGACGTTTTCCAAAGCACCTCCTCCGATGGAGAAGACGACCACGTTGTGGGTTTTGGCGAAACGGTTCACCAGGTCCAGAACAAGGATGGGCGCTCCGGTTCTGCAAACCTGGTGCGTCACCAGGACGACTGTGGGCTTCTCCCGGTCGAGGATGTCGTATTTTCCATCGTCCGCGCCCTCGTCCCGGTTGAAGAGACAATAATGCATCCGGGGAAACCTCCGCCACCACCCATGCGGGCGGAACGGCGATTCCAAATAGCTTCCCGCATCGAACCCCTTTTGGAATCCGGGCTGCAAATATTGGCGGATCGCTTTGGGCAACCGCCGGGCCGTCCTGAATATTTCTTCGGCCTTGCGCAGCGGGCGGGTCAGGCGATACGAGCGGGATGTCTCCAGCAGCCAGATCCGATACTCCAGCTTCCGGATGTATTTTTCTTCAGGGCTCATGCCATCTTGACACCGAAACAGGTCGAATCGACGGACGGCTCGGCGAGCCACCCCCACCGAAAAATCGGCGGAGGCACATCACCGAGGTGCCCGACTTATCATCCTTATCCCGCTGTGTGTTTGGTATCACTTGTTCGACGCGATCGGGTGGTGGACATGGGTGGTGGACATTTCAGATTGTCCGCGTGCGTCATTTTCCGGAAAAAATGCCGCCAATCCCCCTCAGCGGCGCGGTGAGCTTCCAGGACAGGGAATTTTCCCGCAGGGCCAGCGCGTGGGACAATTTTTCGATCTGCCGGTTCGCCCCCTTGAGGTCCGCCATTGCGCCCGCGAGCTGAACCCCCGAACTCTGCAGGTCATTCTCGAGCTCGCCGATTTTCTTGCGGAGCCCCCGGATTTCCCCGGCGACCGCGCCTGCGGCATTCTTGTCATGGAACAATTCCGTCCCGGACCATTCATTGTGCCGTTGGTCGTCGGCACCATTGATCTTTCCCGGGTCGGAGGACTCCTCCTGGAATTCGACCGGAAAGACGTCCGCCGTGCTCCCGGAGAAACATCTTCTCCCCAAGCCTTCCTGGCCGACGGCCCTCTTTTTGACGACACAGATGGAGTCGAGAAACTCGACGGAATGAATGCCCGCCAGGTCGGTTTCGGAAAATTCCGCCGTGTAGGCGCGTCCGTATGCCTCCAGAAGCGCTTCCCGGGATTCCGGAATCCCCCAATGGTCGTGGCTGATGATGTCGGCCAGGTCTTTGAAAAAGGAGATGCTGGACAGGGGATCGAAAAGCCCACCGTCAAAGTCCCGCCAATAGCTGCAATGGAGATCTTCGGCCAAAAATATCCCACCCGGCTTCAGCAGCGGAAAATACCGGGCAAACGACCGGATGATGTCCCCGGACTTGTGCGAGCCATCGTCAATGATGATATCGAACGATGGGCTGATCTGCCCGATCCGGCGCTGCACCTCATCGGTGTTGGCGTCACCGACCACCACCGAGACCCGGTCATCCTCGAAGGTGAGAACCCGGCACTTCTCATTGATGTCGCACCCGACGAGCTTCTCCGCCCGCGCAAAGTATTTTCCCCAAATTTCCAGGGAGCCGCCATTTTGAATCCCGATCTCCAGCAGGGAAACCGGCTCCCCCTTGATGTCCCGGAATACCCTCTCGTATTCGTCGAGGTAGGAAGACCATTTGTCCGAGACTTTGCCCCGGTGGGCCTCCGATATTTCGCGGATTGTCGCCGCGGTGTCGCCCTGCGTGCTCATGTCCATTTTTCTCAGTTTTTCTGTGTCTGCCAGTGAAGCTGCGGCCGCACAAAACCCGGAAGCGGCCCCCTGTAAGCCCCGCGGATCTCCCGGTCGTTCAAATCGTCCTCAACGAGAAGACCCAGGGCATCGGATGCGAGAGCGTGCGAGTATCCGGATTCGGCATCCTCCCCCACCCCAAACGTGAACGACAGCTTCCCCTGCGAAAACAGGCGCTCCGGGAACTCCAGCTTGGCGGTGTATTTTCCAGGAGCGGCGTTCTCCGCTTTCCGCGTGGTGTCGCCCGTCCAAAACAGAATGTTGCCAAGCTCGTCGCTCGCGATGCAGGCCGGGCGCAGGGGGTATCCCGCCCGGAAAACCTCGTATTCGAATTCCAGGAAAAACCGGGTGCTCGTCAGCGTGTGCTGAATCGCGTTCCCCGACCCGTCCACCAGTCGGCAGGAAAGGAGTTTCACCACGTCGTCGCCCGGCTCCCGGCCGGTTTCGAACCGGACTTCCGCCGCGCTGTTCTGTTTGGTTTCGCGGAGGAGCCCCTCGCGGAGCGAAGCCTGGTAGATCTCCAGGGAACTGTTCGCCTCCCCGTCGCAAAGAATCTCGCCGCGCCTCAGGCAGATCACCCGCGTGCAAAGCTTCCTGATCTGGCCCGCCCCGTGCGAAACGAAAAGAACCGTGCGCCCGTCGCCGATGATATCCTGCAGGCGCTGGATGCACCGGTTCTGGAACTGCTGGTCGCCCACGGAAAGGACCTCGTCCACGATCAGGATCTCGGACTCCAAAAACGCGGCGACCGAGAAAGCCAGGCGGACATACATCCCGCTGGAGTAGCGCTTCACCGGGGTGTCGATGAATTTTTCGACCCCGGCGAACGAGACGATGTCGTCGAACTTCGCGTTGATTTCCGGGCGCTTCATCCCCTGGATGGCCCCGTTCAAATAGACATTCTCGCGCCCTGTCATCTCGGGATTGAAGCCCGTCCCCACCTCCAGGAGGCTGCCGATGCGACCGTTGATCCTGACGGTCCCGGAGGTGGGCGCCGTGATCCGGGACAGGATTTTGAGAAGGGTCGATTTTCCGGCCCCGTTCGCGCCGATGATCCCCACGGTTTGTCCTTCCTGGATTTCAAAGCTGATGTCTTTCAACGCCCAGAAATCTTCCTTTTCATCCTCCGGGGAATCCTTCCGGCTTTTCTGAAATCCCAGCCACGAGGCGGCCTCCTTCCAGAGAACTTTTCTGTCCAGCGTCCCGAGGCGGTAAAGCTTGGAGAGGTTTTCTACGGAAATGGCCAGCATATCAAATCGTATCCGCAAAATTCTTTTCGGCCCGCCCGAACTCGATGATCCCCAGAAAGAAGATGACGAGCGTGATCCCGACGCTCACAAGCCACTGCCAGATCTCGACCTCGCCTTTTCCCATCATCGCAAACCGGAAGGCCTCCACGATCGAGACAACCGGGTTCAACAGCATGACCCACTGGTAGCCCGGCGGGACCATGGACCGCGGAAAGAAGATGCAGCTCGCATACATCCAGAGCTGGATTCCGGGAGCCACCGCCATTTGAAGGTCTTTGAATCTCGTGGTGAACGCGGAGATCAGACAACCGCAACCCATGCCCAGCAGCCCGGCCTGAAGGATCAGAAAGGGAATGATGACCACCCGGTAGCTGGCCTCAATCGGATACCCGGCAATCAAAAAATACAGGTAAAACCCCAGGAAAATGAGGAACTGGATGCAGAAGTGCCACATCGCCACGAAACTCTGCGCAATCGGGACCGAAAGCCGCGGAAAGTAAATTTTGGTGAAAAGATGCGCGTTGCCCGAGAAGGTGTTCGACGTCTTGCTGAGAACTGCGGAGAAGTAATACCAGATCGTCACCCCGCTCAGATAGAAGAGGAACTTCGGGGTCTCGTTGGTGGGCAGGTTGGCGATCTTTCCGAAGACCACCGTCATCACCACGCTGGAAATGATCGGCTGCACAAAAAACCAGACCGGCCCGAGAACGGTCTGCTTGTGCTGGGTGACCAGGTCGCGCCGCACGAACTGGTAGATCAGATCCCGGTATTTCCAGATCTCCCGGAAAGGGACATCGAAGAGCGGCTTCTTCTGCGTGACGACGGCTGTCCATTGCTGGTTGGCTGCAGGTGTCATGCGTGAAGAAAAAGTTGAACCACACATCTGGCTGAAACCAAATTCGCGTCGCGGGCGCGCAAGACAGGCTGCCGCCTTTGGTCATCAGCGGGGTTTTTCCACTGGTCCATGCAGATTTTTCGACTTTTTTTCCTGTTTTCCACAGGCCCGCGCCAAGTCGGCGCTCTAACTCACCAAAAATTTCAAGACCCAGGGCAACATCTTCTGCCCGCGCTCCATCCAGTGTTTCAGCCGCTCGATTCTTTGGAAGGCTGTTTTGCGCTCTTTCGGGTCCATCCCCTTCGCAAAGCCTTCCATCCGCTCGACTCTTTGGAGAGCCCGTTCCAAGCGGGGATTCAATTCCTCCTTGATGAACGCGGTTGCGAATTTGCTCAGCTCCAGGTCGGCCACATAGTGGTCCCTTCGCTCCCCGGGCGCATAAACAACCTTCACCGCCCCAACAGAACGCAGCAACTTCAGCCCCTGGCTGGCCGCCCCGAGACTGATCTGCAGACGGTCCATCAGGTCTTCCATCGAGAGCGGACACGGCGCGACAAAAAGCAACCCGTAGATCTCCCCGACCGATTTGGGCAGACCGACCAGCTTCAGAAAGCTGATAAACATCTCGATCGCCTCGATGTCCAACTCGCTCAAGCGCGCCTGTTCTTCAACAGCCTCTCCTGCCATGGAACTCATCTGTCTGGGAAATTACAGCGGCCGATTGATTTTTTCAATAAAAAATGAAATGAATGATCCGCTTGAAATCCGCAGTCACCCGAGCCCGCGCTCCTCGACATCGTCCTCATCCCAGCCGAGGACATGGCCGATTTCGTGGAGGAGGGTGATGCGGACTTCGTCGGCGAAGGAGTGGCCCTCTTCCAGCGCGTAGTCTTCGATGTTTTCCAGCCAGAGGCGGATGCGGACGGCGGGATACTCGTCGAAATACCCGAGGGTATCGGCTTCGATGCCGTCCGCGACGTCTTGCGAGGACGGGTGTTTTTCCATGAGGACCGGCACATCGCGGAGCGCCTTGCGGACCGGGGCGGGCAGTTCGGAGATCGTTGCGGCGACCTCGGTCTCTGCGATCTTGAGGAGTTCCAGCCAGTCCATTTCTTCAACCTTCCCGGTTGAAAGGCTTGTGGCAAACGGATATTACGCACGCACCATGTCGAATTCCGTCATCCAGACAAATCCGCTTCGCGAGGGGTTGGGCAGCCGGGCGATTCCCGAGCCCTGCACCCTCGTGATCTTCGGGGCAACCGGCGACCTCACGCACCGGAAACTGGTTCCGGCACTTTACAACCTCGCGGCGGACGGGACTCTGCCTCCAGCGATGAGCGTTGTTGGGTTCGCGAGGCGGGACAAGGGCGATGATGTGTTCCGCGAGGAACTCGAAGAGGCGGCGCGGCAGCACTCCCGGCAGAGCATCAACGGGGAGCTGTGGAAAAGTTTTGCGGCTTCGATCTGCTACCACCGGGGTGCGTTCGACGACCCGGCGGCCTACGAGTCGCTCGCGGGACGCCTCGCAAGCATGGACGCCGCCCGCGGCACCCGGGGCAACCGGCTGTTTTATCTGGCGGCGGCACCCGACCAGTTCGAAGTCATCCTGAAAAACCTGCGTGGGAGCGGGCTGAACAAGGCGGGTGCCGGGGGATGGGCACGGGTGATTGTGGAAAAACCGTTCGGCACCGACCTCCCGAGTGCCCGGCACCTGAACGATCTGGTGGAGGAGGCCTTCCCGGAGGCGGACACCTACCGCATCGACCACTATCTCGGAAAAGAAACGGCCCAGAACATCATGGTTCTGCGGTTCGCGAACTCCCTCTTCGAGGCGATGTGGAACGCCCGCTACATCGACCACATCCAGATCACGGCCAGCGAACCGCTCGGGGTCGAGGGCCGGGCCGGTTACTACGACAAGTCCGGCGCCCTCCGCGACATGGTCCAGAACCACCTCCTCCAGTTTTTGTGCCTCACCGCCATGGAACCGCCGACCGGCCTGGGCGCGGATGCGATCCGCGACGAAAAAGTCAAGGTGCTCCGCTCGCTCCGCCCGATCGAGGGAAAGGACGTTTCCAAGTATGTCATCCGCGGCCAATACGGGGCCGGCGCGATCAACGGGAAGCGCGTGGCGGCCTACCGCGACGAGGCCAACGTCGATCCCGAGTCCACGACGGAAACCTTCGTGGCCCTCCAGGTCAACGTGGACAACTGGCGGTGGGCGGGGGTCCCGTTTTTCGTCCGCGTCGGCAAACGGCTCCCGAAAGGAGGCACCGAGATCGCCGTGCATTTCAAGAGCGTGCCTCCGGTGCTTTTCAAGGCCACCGGCGAAGCGGTGGACGACAACGTGCTCGTCATCCGCATCCAGCCGGACGAGGGCGTCTCTCTCCGGATGAGCGCGAAAATGCCGGGGTCGAGCCTCCGCATCGAGCCGGTGAAAATGGATTTCCATTACGGCACCAGTTTCGGGAAGGCGACGCCGGAGGCCTACGAGCGTCTCCTGCTCGACGCCATGAGCGGCGACCCCACTCTCTTCGCCCGCCGCGATGAGGTCGAGGAAGCCTGGAAGTTCGTGGATGCGATCCGCGGGGCCTGGAAGACAAACTCCGGGGATCTCAATTTTTATTCCTCAGGAAGCTGGGGCCCGGCCGAGGCGGACGAACTCATCAAGCGCCACGGGACAACATGGAGGCGGCTGTGAACGAACCGGGGCTCCCCGTGGAAATCGGCGGGATCGACCGGGAACTCGGCCGGCTGTGGGAGTCGAGCGAGGACACGAAAACCCGCGCCTCCCTCCTCAACCTCGTCATCTACACCGAGGAGCCGGAGGCACTCGATTCGAACACCCACCTGATCTCGGCGATCGCCACCCGGCACGCCTTCCGCGCGATCCTCATCCTCGCCGACCCGCACGCCGCGACATCCGGTGCCCGCGCCTGGATCAGTGCCCACTGCCATTTGGCGGGCAAAGGCGGCCACCAGATTTGCTCGGAACAAATCACGTTCCGGCTCGACGGCGAAAGCGCGGCGGCCCTCCCGAACATCGTTTTCTCGCACCTCGATTCCGACCTCCCGCTCTGCTTCTGGTCACAGGCGGAATTCCGCGAGCCCCTCGACGAGCAGCTCTGGTCGTGGGTCGACAGGCTCATTTTTGACAGCGCGACCTGGCAGGACCCCGCCGGGCAATTTGCCCTGACCCGCAAGATCCTCGCCCTCACCGGCGGGAGAACGGTCCTCTGCGACCTGAACTGGACGCGCGTCCACCGGTGGAGGTCGGTCATGGCAAATGTCTTCGACCACTCCGCCGCCCTCGCCTGCCTCCCGGGAATCCGGCGCGCCCGGATCGCCTGCGCGCCCGGAGAGCGGGTCAAGGCCCTGCTCCTGCTCGGCTGGCTGTCCGTCCAGCTCGGCTGGACGCTCCACCACCTGCTCTCGGAGGATTTCTTTCTCTCGGCGGACGGAAGGCAGATCTCCTTCGAAATTTTGGAATCGGAAGGTGCCGGCATCTCGCTGGTCGAACTGGCCGGGGAGAACTTTTGCTTCCGGCTCCGCCGACCGGACAACGCCGAATTTTTTCATGCCAGCCTGCAAGCGCCAGGGATCCCGGACTCCACGATGACGGTCGGAACCGGCCATGACCGGACCGGCGACATCCTCCTTGCCGAGCTCGGGCGCGGGGGAAGGCATCCCCTCTACGCCGGGGCGATCGATGCCGTCAGCCCCCTGCTGCCGCGCGCGATCATCCGGAAATAAACCCCGGGATATTCGATTCGCACCCCCCCTCGCCATGCCGCTTTCTCCAAGGAAAAGTCAACCCAAAAATGAAATCTGGGTGGCTGATATTGTGAGGTCGGTGATCGAATCCTGCGGCTTTGAGATGATCGTAAACGGAGAGCCCACCGGTGACAACCATTGCGCCTGGCTCCACGTAGTCTCCAATGAACAGCTCGACGCTCTCCC
>Ga0172380_10005128_pt1 | contig 16174 bp, 13 predicted proteins | sample Leawe162metaG_FD_119747 | JGI IMG/M metagenome (GOLD analysis project Ga0172380, IMG submission 119747) | Leachate microbial communities from a municipal landfill in Southern Ontario, Canada - Leachate well 162 metaG | ecosystem: Engineered > Solid waste > Landfill > Unclassified | place...
CGAGGCACCTGGGAGCCTGGAGGCGGCGGTGGCGCTGCTCATGGGCGCGACCGGGCAGGCGAGAGTGTTGGCTGGCGGCACGGATCTGCTGATCCAGATGCGCAGCGGTCGCATCGAACCGGAACTGCTGGTGGACGTCAAGGGTATTCCCGAGATGACGTCTATCGATGCCGGGAGCGGCGGCTATCGCGTCGGTGCGGCCGTGAGCTGCATGCGGCTGGTCGAAGATGCGGGCTTCGCCAAGGATTGGCCGGGCGTGATCGACGGGGTCAAGCTGATCGGCTCCATCCAGGTCAAGGGGCGTGCCACGCTCGGCGGCAATCTGTGCAACGCCTCGCCGGCAGCGGACAGCGTCCCGGCGCTAATCGCCGCCGGCGCGCGGGTCTGCATCGTGGGACCGGCCGGCAGGCGAGAGGCTGCGGTGGAGGAGATCGCCATCGGTCCGGGCAAGACCTCGCTGGCCAGGGGCGAGATCGTCAGCGCCTTTCTACTGCCGCCAAGGGCGCCGCGATCGGGAGATGCCTATCTCCGCTTCACCCCTCGCACCGAGATGGACATCGCGGTGGTGGGCGCCGGAGTAAACCTGAGCCTCGACCAGCAGGGAGTCTGCAGCGGCGCACGCGTGGCGCTGGGCGCGGTGGCTGAACGCGCTCTGCTGGTGCCCTCGGGAGCGGCCGCTCTGATCGGCACGCGAGTGGACAGCGCGGCGCTCGCCGCTCTGGCCGCTGCCGTACGCGCCGCGAGCCGGCCGATAGACGACAAGCGCGGCAGCCGCGAATTCAGGTTGGAGATCGTCGGCGTCATGGCGCGTCGCGCCGCCGAAATTGCGCTGGACAGGGCGAGGAGGAATCACTGATGGCAAAGCATCATGTCAGCGCCACGGTCAACGGCGACCCCATCGAGTTTCTCTGCGAGACGGGTCAGACCCTGCTCGAAGTGCTGCGCGACGTACTGAACCTCACCGGCACCAAGGAAGGCTGCGGCACGGGCGACTGCGGTGCCTGCAGCATCATGCTCGACGGGCGCCTGGTGAACTCCTGCCTGGTGCTCGCCGTCGAGGCCCAGGGCAAGGCGATAGAGACCATCGAGGGGATGGCCGTCGGCCAGGAGTTGCACCTGCTGCAGCGCAAGTTCCTCGAGCACGCCGCCCTGCAGTGCGGTATCTGCACGCCCGGCATGCTCATCGCGGCAAAGTCCCTCCTAGAGCGCAATCCCGATCCGACGGAGTCCGAGGTGCGCTACGGGCTGGCCGGTAATCTGTGCCGCTGCACCGGTTATCACAAGATCGTCGACGCGGTGCTCGATGCCGCCCGTGAAATGCGGGAGGGCCATTGATGTCTTCACTCAAGTACGAGGACCGCGCGCTGAAGATCGTCGGCACCCGGCCGCTGCGGCCCGACGGCGTCGATAGGGTAACCGGTCGCGCCCGCTACGGCGCCGACTACAACTTGCCGGGGCAATTGATCGGCAAGGTGCTGCGCAGCCCGCACGCGCACGCGCGCATCAAATCCATCGACACCTCGCTGGCCGCGGCGCTGCCCGGGGTCAAGGCCATCGTCACCCGCGACGACTTTGCCGACATGCCTGATGATTTCGCTGCCGCCGGCGAGATGATGATCAACTATCGCGATGTCACGCGCAACATGATGGCGCGCGAAAAGGTGCTCTACGACGGGCATCCCCTGGCGGCCGTGGCCGCGGTCAGCGACGCCATCGCCTGCCAGGCGCTCAAGCTGATCAGAGTCGATTACGAGATCCTGCCCCACGTCATCGACGTCGTCGCGGCGATGCGGCCGGACGCGCCGCTGCTCAACGAAGAACTCTACACCGAAGGAGTCAAGCCGAGACCGACTCGGCCATCGAACATTGCCAAGCGTTTCGCGTTCGTGCGTGGCGACGTCGACGCCGGATTCGCCCAGGCCGAGGTGATCGTCGAGCGCGAGTTCAACACCAAGCCGGTGCACCAGGGCTATATCGAACCCCAGGCCTGTCTCGCCAGCTATGCCGAGGACGGGCAGGTCGAACTGTGGACCTCGACCCAGGGACACTTCGTCATCCGCTCCCAGTGCGCCAAGGTGTTGCAGATGGATGTCTCGAAGCTGCGCGTGACACCGACCGAAATCGGCGGCGGCTTCGGCGGCAAGAACAACATCTACAATGAGCCGCTGGCCATCATCCTGTCGAAGAAGACCCACCGGCCGGTGAAGATGGTGATGACTCGAGAAGAGGTCTTCCGTGCCACGGGGCCGACCTCGGGTGGCAACGTCAAGGTCAAACTGGGCGCGACCCGGGATGGGAGAATCACGGCAGCGGTCGCCGAATTGAACTTCCAGGCCGGCGCCTTTCCCGGTTCCCCCGTTGGCTCCGCGTCGATGTGCGCCTTCACCCGCTACGATCTGGAGAATGTCGCCGTGGTGGGCAACGACGTCGTCGTCAATCGCCCCAAGGTGGCGGCCTACCGGGCGCCCGGTGCGCCGATCGCCGCCTTCGGGGTGGAGAGCGCCATCGACGAGATGGCCAAGAAGCTCGGCATGGACCCGATCGAATTGCGCTTGATGAACGCCGCCAAGGAAGGCACGCAAACCTACTATGGCCCAAAGCTGGGGAAGATAGGCTATGTCGAGACGCTGCAGGCGGCGCGCGCGCATCCGCACTACAGCGCGCCGCTCGGTCCCAACCAGGGCCGTGGTGTGGCCACCGGCTTCTGGTTCAACGTCGGCGGCGAAACGACCTGTGCGCTCAACGTCAACGAGGATGGAACCGTGGCGCTGTTGCTGGGGACCCTGGAAGTCTCCGGCGGTTCGTACGCCTCCCTGGCCATGATCGTGGCCGAGGAACTGGGCATCGCACTCGAACGCGTCCGGCCGCACAGCGGAGACACCTCCTCGCTCGGCTACAACTTCGTCACGGCGGGCAGCCGCAGTGTCTTCGCCAGCGGCATGGCCTGCGTCGTGGCAGCGCGCGCGGCGATCGACGAGTTGCGTAACCGCGTGGCCAAGATCCGCGAGGTGCCGCTCGAGGCCGTGCAGTGGAAGGACGGCCAAGCGCAGCCCGCCGCTGGCAGCGCCCAGCAGTTCGCAGCCATGACCCTGGCCGAGATTGCCGCGCTCGCCAGCAAGACCGGCGGCCCCATCGCCGGCCACGCGGAAATCAACGCGCAGGGAGCGGGACCGGGCTTCGGCGCCCACATCGTCGATGTCGAGGTGGACCGCGAGACCGGCGCCGTCAAGGTTCTGCGCTACACGGCGGTGCAGGATGTGGGCCGGGCGATCCACCCCGCCTACGTCGAGGGACAGATGCAGGGCGGTGCCGCCCAGGGCATAGGCTGGGCGCTGAACGAGGAGTACGTCTATGGCGCCGACGGGATATTGCAGAATCCCGGCTTCCTCGACTACCGCATGCCCGTGGCCTCGGACCTGCCCCGCATCGACACGGTCATCGTCGAGGTGCCCAACCCCAGGCATCCCTATGGCGTGCGCGGCTGCGGCGAGGTGCCGATCATCGCACCCATGGCCGCCATCGCCAACGCGGTGAGCGCCGCGATCGGCGTCCGCCTTTGCGAGCAGCCGCTGTCGCCGCCGCGGGTGTTGCAAGCCATCGTCGCCGCCGCCAAGGGCTGAGTTTGGCCAGGGTATCGTGGCCTTCGTCCCTCGCGCCGATGACTGGAGGCGAGATGGGCTGTGAGCTAGCGGTGGCCAATGTACGCCAGCTGTTTCAAGGCCTGGGCGAGCGCTACCCGGAACTGGCGGCTCACCTGGACACGGAAGTCGCCGTCGCCATCGACGGCGAAATCTATCAGGATGCGTTGCTTCAGGCTATCCTGAACGATAGTGAGGTATTTTTGTTTCCCAAGATCGCCGGCGGCTAGCGATCTTTTCTTTCGTGAGTGATGCAATGAGCGATGTAACGAGTTCTGAATCTGCGGCGTCGGGCGCCAAGAAGTCGAAGGCACTGCGCTACGCCGCCACGCTGCTGGTCGTGCGCGACGCGCCGGCGGGCATGGAGGTGCTGATGATCAGGCGCCCGGAGCGGGTCGGGGATCTCTATAGCGACGCCTGGGTGTTTCCAGGAGGGGTGCTGGAATCCCATGATCGCACGCTGTACGACCTGTGCGTCGGCCTCGACGACGGCGCCGCCAGCGCTCGGCTGGGCGTGGGCGAGCACGGCCTCGATTACTTTATCGCGGCGATCCGCGAGTGTTTCGAGGAAGCCGGACTGCTGTTCGCCTACGGGCAGGGCGGCGAACTGGTCGATCTCGATAGCGCCCAGTTGTCGACGCTTCGCAAGAGCCTGCACGCCGGCGACACGAGCTTCGGCGCAACCCTGCGGCAACTAAGGCTCAGGCTCGCCGTCGACCGACTGGCCTATCACAGCCACTGGCTGACGCCGCCGGGCTATCCGAAGCGCTTCGACACGCGCTTCTTCCTGGCCACCGCGCCTGCGGTGCAGACGGTGCTGCACGACGGGCACGAAGCGGTGCAGCACTTTTGGCTGCGCCCGGCCGACGCGCTGGCGCGTGCCGACGAATTCAAGATGCGGCAGGCGACCCGGCGTACGCTCGACGCCCTGTCGTCCTTCGCCACTGCGGCGGCGAGTTTCGAACACGCCCGCAGCCCGCGCCACATCGCGGTGATGATGCCGCGCCTGGCGCTGGGCGCGAACGGGCCGCGCCCGATCATGGCCGACCATCCGGCCTATGCGGAGGTCGGGCGCATGGACCCCGACGGACGAGGCGATGCCTTCTACGAGATCCAGCACGGCCGCGGCGTGCGCCTCTCGGAGCGGGTGATACGGGTCACCGCGCCCAACGGCAACGTGATGACCGGGCCGGGCACCAACAGCTATCTGGTGGGCAGCAGCGTGTCCAACGAATGGGCCGTCATCGATCCCGGTCCGGACATCGAAGGGCACGTCGAGGCCATCGTCGCCGCGGCTCCGGGGACCATCCGCTGGATCTTCGTCACCCACACTCACATGGACCACTCCCCGGCGGCGGCGCGGCTCAAGTCCCTGACCGGCGCCATCGTCCATGGCCGGCGCGCGCCGGACCAGGCGGGGCACGACAGCGCGTTCCAGCCCGATCGCCTGCTCGCCCACGGCGAGCGGATCGCCATCGGCGAGGGCAGCACCCTGAGGGTGGTGCATACGCCCGGGCACGCATCCAACCATTTGTGCTATCTGCTCGAGGAAGAGAAGACGCTGTTTACCGGTGATCACGTGATGCAGGGCTCGACGGTCGTCATCACTCCGCCCGATGGCGACATGGTCGCCTACCTGGCCTCCCTGGCGGCGCTGCTGGAGGAGGATCTGCACTGGCTGGCACCCGGGCACGGCTATCTGCTGGACCGTCCCCACGCGGTGGTCGAGAAGACCATAGCGCATCGCCTGGCGCGCGAGGCGAAGGTCGTCGAGGCGCTGCGTGCACTGGCCCCGGTCGACGCCGACGGACTTCTCCCCCGCGTGTACGACGATGTGGACGTGCGCATGCACCCCATGGCCAAGCGCTCGCTGACGGCGCACCTGATCAAGCTGCGGGGTGACGATATCGCGGTCGAGAGCGAGGGCTTGTGGCAGTTGCGATCGGCCGCGGCGCCGAAGCGCTGATTATCACCACGTGATGTTCGAACGACGGCAAGCCGCACCGTGACCGCCGCCTACGATGCCCGTTGGCAGCGCATCATGGACTGCGTCCGCCTCAAGCAGCCGGACCGCATGCCGGCCATTCTCTATGCGAAGCTGTGGTTGGCCAAGTATGGCGGCGTCAGCTACCAGGAGTTGATGCACAACTACGAAAAGAACAGGGAAATCTGCGAAAAGGCGGTACTCGAATTCGCGCCCGACGCCAGCAACAATCTCGTCAACGACACGGCGATAGGCAGAGGCATGGCAGCCATCGGTCTCAAGACCTATAGCTGGCCTGGCCACGGCGTAGGGGAAGATCAACCCTATCAATACCTGGACCGGGAATACATGAGGGCGGAGGAATACGACGACTTCATCGCCGACCCGACGGGCTACTGTCTCAAGAAGTATTTGCCGCGAGTCGCCGCAGCCTTCGAGGGACTCGAGCATCTGCCCGTGTTCCCGGCGCTGAGCGGCCTCCGCGTTGTATCCGGCATCAAGCCCTTTGCCAAGCCGGAAGTGCGCGCATCCTTGCTGCGTCTACTGGCTGCGGCCGAAGAAGTGGAGAGCCTGGCTAAGCACGCTGCTGAATTTGCGCAAGCCATCAGAGGGCATGGTTTCCCCCTGATCGCCGGGACGTCTGCGGGAACTCCGTACGACGCCGTCGCGGACTATTGGCGGGGCGCAATCAACATCATGAAGGACCTCTTCCGTCATCGGGAGAAACTCTTGGCAGCGATCGACAAAGCGGCTGCCTACATGAGCGAACAGACCATTGCGGCGGCCAAGGCATCGGGCAACCCCATCGTCATGATCACCACTCACTGGGCGGGCGATGCCTTCATGTCTCCGAAGCAATTCGACACATTCTGGTGGCCCCCGTTGCGAAAGCAGATGCTCGGGTACATCGACGCCGGCCTCGTGCCCATGGTGCTTTGGGAGCACGATTGCCACAACCGGCTGGAAACGATTGCGGATATTCCCGCCGGCAAGTGCATCTACTGGTTCGAGCGGACGGCAAACCTCTTGAGCGCGCATCAAGTGATGGGCGATACGGTGGCACTTCGGGGTGGCATCGAAGCGTCGATCATGGCAACCGGTTCACCCGGGGAGGTCGATGCGGCAGTCAAGAGCATCGTCGAGAAGATATGGGCCAAGGGTGGCAATCTGCTGCTCGACTGCGGTGTCGGCATTCCGGACGAGACCCCGGTCGAAAACGTGCGCGCCATGTTCGCCGCCGCGCGCAAGTACGCCGGCTGACGGGGAAACTGGAGCGGGCGATGGGAATATCACCCACAACCTAACCGGTTGATCAATAAAGAAGTTCTTGGGACCAATCTCCCAAGATAGCCTCTATTCTGGACTTAAGAATCCAAATCGGTCAACGTAACGGGCCGGGCAAGTCCACCCCTGTGCGCCGATGGCAAAGCCGATGCCATAACCGGCTCCCACCAGCGTGAGCATCACGCCAAGGCTCGTCACGTGGTCGGCTACCTTGGGCGTGATGGCCGCGCCGCCGAGCAGTGCCTGAATCTGGTCATGGCAGCCCGACGCCGCATCCGGGTGACACAGCACCAGCGGAAACTTCAAGGCGTCCTCCAACTTGACCTGTGCATGCGCGAGCAGCGGATGGCGTGTCGGCACGATCACCGATAGCGGATCACTCCAAGCAGGCTCGGCGATCAGCCCTCCGTTGATCGCATCGGACAGCGCGAAGCCGACATCCAGCAGGTCGTCGTGCAGGCCCTTGAGCTGCCGCGAAAACGGCAGCTCGAAGACCCGAATCCCCAATTCAGGCTCTTCCTCGCGACTGCGCGCCAGTAGCGAGGCGATGCGTGGCTGGGCAAGGCTATCGCAGATGGCGATGCGCAAATAGCTCTGGTAGCCCTGCGCTGCAGCCTTGGTAGCTTGAACCGCTTGGTCCACGGTGGCCAACACGCGCCGAGCTTCGCCCAGCAGCACCTGGCCGGCCCAAGTCAGCCGCGTCTGCCGGGCACTGCGGTCGAACAATGAGACGCCCAGCAGGCGTTCGAGGTCGCGCATTGCCCGCGAAACCGGAGATTGCTCGATGCCGAGACGCTCGGCCGCGCGGGCGAGATGCAGCTCTTCCGCGACTGCAACGAAATAGCGTAGCAATCTAAGCTCCAAGGCGGCCTCCTATCGGCCCTTTCCAGCAGGTCTTGGTACGAGCCAGCCACCAAGCGATGGGGGTGTCGACCAGTGTCAGGATCAGGGTGACGACGCCTGCTAGACGTGCGGTCAACCGGAGGGCTTGCAGATCACTATCCGTCAGCACGCAAACACCCTCGTGTCAATGCGCATGCTTCGTGTCCGAGCACCCGAGTGTGCCAAGGATGCTCTTCGGTGAATTGCAGCGACCGGGGGAGACGCTGCCCAAGCGAATGGTCCAGACTTTCATGCCGCAGGCCCCTCGACTACTCAATACATATGCTGACCGCCGTTCATCGCCACGTTGCTGCCGGTCATGAAGGCGGCGGCTTCGCTGGCGATGAAGGCGACAAGTGCCGCAATCTCGGCCGGCTGACCGAGACGGCCAATCGGAATCGCATCGATGATCTTCTGGCGCACATCCTCTCGCACCGCCATCACCATCTCGGTGGCCAGATAGCCCGGCGAGACGGTGTTGACCGTCACGCCCTTGTGCGCCACCTCCTGTGCGAGCGCCTTGGTGAATCCATGTACCCCGGCCTTGGCCGCCGAATAATTGGTCTGCCCGAACTGGCCCTTGCTGCCGTTGATCGACGAGATGTTGACGATGCGACCCCAGCCGCGCTCGACCATCGGATCGATGAACGGCTTGGTGACGTTGAACATGGAGTCCAGGTTGGTGCGCAGTACGGCATCCCACCCGGCCTTGTCGATCTTGCGCAGCGTTGCGTCGCGGGTGATGCCGGCGTTGTTCACCAGGATATCGATCCGATGACCGTCGGCGTGGATGCGCCGCGCCAGTTCCTGCGTTGATTCGTAGTCCGATACATCCACCCCGTAGGCAGCAAATGTGTAGCCCTGTGTCGCTTGCGCTTGCTGCCACTGGCCAATCGTGATGTTGCCGGGGGTATGCGTGACGATCACGCGGTGGCCGACATCGTGCAGGGTACGGGCGATCGCAGCGCCCAACCCCCGGTTGCCTCCCGTCACCAGCGCCGTCCGTTGCGTCGTATACATTGCCGTCCCCTCATTTCTTGGTCTTGCCTTGGGGTACGGCGCTTGGGGCGGTCCTGGGCTGCGTCCAGCGCTCGCAAAGCTGCGTGAAAGAGGCTGCGTTGCCACTGGCGCCGAATGCCTCGGAGACAGACTCCTGCCAAGTCGCGACCGCCTGGCGCAGTCCATTGGCAAAAGCCGCCTGGCTCCTAGCTGCTACTTGCCCGACCGCTTGGGCATCGCCCATGCGGCCTTGGCATAGGCGCCAGAACACCTCTGACGGCAAGGTCGCGAGCGCCTGCCAGTCGGCCGCCTGTTGGAGGCCCTGGATGCGCGAGGTGGTCTCCAGCACGCCGCCAGCGCTGAGCTGTTCCATGGCTTCGAGCCAGTGATGGCTGCTCTCCTGTAGCAAGCGCGTGATCTGCAGTTGCAGCTCGGCATTGGCTTTGTAGAGATGGATTGGCAGTTCGTTGCTCATTGCAGTGCCCTTCGGTCATGGTGTGCCCCTTTCGGAGCGGGTGTGGGCCATCCCTAGTGATGTCCCTGTTGAAATGGCCTGGCCTTGTCTCGACTTCGGCGAGTCGTATCAGCGCATTGCCACATAGGTTCCCGGTGCATCACCAAGCGGTCCCTGCGTGCCGCCCATTGCAGGCGGCGCCACACGCTCGGTCGAATGTCGCGCTAGCCACTGCTGCCAGGCTGGCCACCAGGAGCCCTCGTTCAGCGGGGCTTCGGTACGCCACGTTTGCGGATCGACGTAGCGAGCGCCGACGCTGCGGGTCGCAATCTGGTAGCTGCGCCGGGGGTGCCCCGGCTCGCTGACCACGCCGGCGTTGTGCCCGCCGCTGGTCAGTACGAAGGTCAGCTCCGCATCACTGAGCAGGTGCATCTTGTACACGGATGACCAGGGGGCGACGTGGTCGCGCACCGTGCCGACGATAAGCATCGGCACTTCGATGTCGGCGATCGCCACCGGCCGTCCGCCGACCTGGTAGCGCCCCTCGGCCAGATCGTTGTTCAGATACAGGCGCCGCAGGTACTCGCTGTGCATGCGATATGGCATGCGCGTCACGTCGGCGTTCCAGGCCATCAGGTCATTGAACTCCTGCCGTTCGCCCAGCAGGTACTCGCGCACGCGGCGCGACCAGATCAGGTCGCGCGAGTTGAGCATCTGGAAAGAGGCGGCCATCTGCTTGCCGTCGAGATAGCCCTTGTCCCACATCCCGGCTTCCAGCCAGGCGAGTTGACTGTCGTCGATGAAAAGCGCGATTTCGCCCGACTCGCGGAAGTCGGTCTCCGACGCCAGCAGCGTCAAACTGTGCAGCCGTTCGTCGCCATCGCGCGCCATCGCGGCTGCGGCGATCGCCAGCAAGGTGCCGCCCAGGCAATAGCCAACCGCCTGCACCTTGCGCTCAGGCACGATGGCCGTGACCGCGTCCAGTGCATCCATGACCCCCAGCCACCGGTAATCCTCCAGGCCAAGGTCGCGATCGGCCGCGGTCGGGTTCTTCCATGAAAGGATGAACACCGTATGCCCCTGGTCGACCAGGTACTTCACCATCGAGTTGTGCGGTGACAGGTCGAGGATGTAGTACTTCATGATCCAGGAGGGCACGATCAGCACCGGCTCAGCATACACATCGGGGGTCGTGGGTGTGTACTGGATCAGCTCGATCAGGTGGTTGCGAAACACCACCTTTCCTGGCGTGAGCGCCACGTCCTGGCCGACTTTGAAGCCTTCGACCCCGGCCGGTTCATCGTCAAGCGCAAGACGCTGTGCATCGTCGAGGAAGTTCATCGCGCCGCGCCACAGGTTGGCGCCGCCGCTGGTTCTGATGGCTTCCAGCACTTCCGGGTTGGTCCAGATGAAATTCGATGGCGACCACATGTCCAGCCACTGCCGCCCGGCGAAAGTGACCATGTTCTCGTGATGGCGCGACACGCCGCGCACGCCGGTGGTGGCGTTGTGCCACCACTGCTGCTGCAGCAAAAAGCCCTGGTGGATCAAGTTGAACGGCCATTGCTGCCAGGCCGGCGCCTCGAAGCGCCGATCCTGCTCCAACGGCTCGATGCACGTGGGGCAGCCGTGGGCACTTGCAGCGTGCGCGATGTAACGCGCCAAGCGTCGCTGCTTGTGCAATCCCTTTTCGATCAGGCTGCGCTGCTTGCCCGGTGAAAGGCTCAGGTGCAGCGCCCAGTCGTACCAAGCCAGCAAACCCGCCGCCGGTGACAACCCGCCAGTGCCGCGTGCCCGGCACGCGTTCGCAAGCGTATCCAGGACATCGGGGCGACAGACGACTTCGGACGGTGCCGGCGCGGGCTTGTCAGGTATGGCAAGGGTGTCCATCTTTGATCTCCCCATGTTGTGAGTAACTTATTACTATCATAATGCCCACGGGAAAAGATGCAAGGCCATGCAGAACGCCTGGGGGAATTTCCGCCTTCGCTCGAACGAAATCGCTTCTTTTGTTCTGACTGGGGTGGCCGACCTGCCGACCGATTACTCATGATCCGCTTGAGAAGTGCGTTCGCTTCCTGGGTCTCGTCAGCTCACTTGGCCACGATCCATGGATGGGGCGGGAACCATCCTTTCCCGCGCAATGAACCGTATTCCCGATCTTGCGACGCGGATGCTTTGCATGTTATGATAGTAACAAGTCACTTACTTTAAGGAGTCTGATCGGTGAGCGAACGTCCTCAACATCTGTCCGCTGAAGAGCGGCGTGCTGCCACAGTGCAAGCGGTGGTGGACTTGGCCGCGGAGCAAAACCCGGCCGAGATCACGACCACGGCCATCGCTGATCGAATGGGTTTGACGCAGGGCGCGCTGTTTCGTCACTTCCCCACCAAGGACGCGATCCTGGAGGCAACGATGACCTGGGTCGGTGAGCGTCTGCTGGTGCGCGTGGACAAGGCGGCCGAAGGCGCCGCGTCGCCTGCCGCGGCACTCGAAGCCATGTTCATGACGCACATCGACTTCGTGGCAAAGCATCCCGGCGTGCCGCGCATGCTGTTCGGAGAACTGCAGCGCTCTGGCGAGACGCTCGCCAAGCGGATGGTGCAGACCTTGCTCCGTCAATACGAACAGCGCCTGCGCCGCCTGATGGAAGCCGGCAAGGCGCAGGGCGACCTGGATGCGGAACTGGACGTAGATGCCGCCGCCGTGTTGTTCATCGGCACGATCCAGGGACTGGTCATGCAGTCGCTGTTGGCCGGCAAGGTCAGTCGCATCCGTCGTGATGCGCCAGCCGTGTTTGCCATCTATCTCCGTGGCATCACGCACACCCGATGAAACGCCTTCCATCCTGCCGCCACGCAGTTGCTCGGTCAGCCGAGAGGCACACCACGGTCATGCGATCGCGTTGCGCCTCCAGCGCGAATCCGCGTCATTCAACACTCAGCCCGACCGCCCGGCGGAATGCACACGCACGCCGCGACGACGGCGAAGGCCTGGGAGTTTCCCCGATCAAGTAAAGGCCATGAAGATGACCACTCATCCACAACGCAGCATCTGGCACTGGCTGATCTCCCTGCTCGCGATCGGCTTCGGCCTGCTCACTCTTCGGGAGGGTGGCGCCGTTCTGTTTGTCGACGGCGCGGCGCGCCAAGCCGCCGGCCACTATGTGCCTTTCGTGCTCTGGTTCAATTTTCTGGCCGGGTTCGCCTACATCGTCGCCGGCGTCGGCTTGTGGATGCGCCGGCGCTGGGCCGCGTGGTTGGCGATTGTCATCACGGTGGCGACCGCACTCGTGTTCCTGGCTTTCGGAGTGCATGTGGCTCTGGGTGGCGCCTGGGAGCGGCGCACGGTGGTCGCCATGACGCTGCGCACGTTGGTGTGGGCTGGCATAGCGGCCATCGCCTGGCGCCGGTCAGCGGCGAATGCGCCGGTCGCACGCGAGCACTGAGCACCTTTATCCAGCGGAAACCCATCGATGAAAACTCCAAACCTCCTCTTCAAGAAAACCCGTTGGGTCGTGATCGCCGTCGTCGTGCTCGCTCTTGGCGGCGCACTGGCGTTCTGGCTGTCGCGCGACCATGGACAACAAGATGCATTGCGCCTCTACGGCAACGTCGACATCCGCGAGGTGCAACTGGCCTTCCGTCAGCCCGGGCGCGTGATGCAAATGGCTTTCGATGAGGGCGATGCCGTCAGCGCGGGCGCGCGCCTGGCGGCGCTTGACGCGCAACCCTATCGGGAAGCACTTGCGGCAGCGCAGGCCCAGGTGCAGGTGGCGCAGGCGGAACTGGCCAAGCTGCGCCGCGGTCTGCGACCGCAGGAAATCACCCAGGCGCGCGAGGCCCTCAGACAGGCCCAGGCGCTCGCCACCGAAACCGAGCGCAATTTCAAGCGCCAGAGTGGCCTGCTGGCATCGGGCGCCAGCAGCCAGCGTACGGTCGATGCCGCCCGCACGGCGCGAGACCAGGCAGCCGCTGGCGTCGAAGCAGCGAAGGCGGCCCTGTCGCAAGCATCCGAAGGCTTCCGCAAGGAAGACATTGCCGCGGCAGAAGCTCGCCTTGCGGCCGCACAGGCCGCCGCAGCGCAAGCCACCACAGCCTTGGCGGATACCGAATTGGTGGCGCCCAGTAGTGGCACCGTCATCGCACGGGTGCGCGAGCCCGGCAGCATGGTTGCAAGCCAGAGCGCGGTCTACAGCCTGAGCCTGGACAAGCCGGTTTACGTGCGCGCCTACGTGGGCGAGTCGGACTTGGGGCGCATCGCGCCCGGTACTGTGGTACGCGTCAAAAGCGATTCATCAGAGAAGGTCTATCGCGGCCAGATCGGCTTCATCTCGCCGCGCGCCGAGTTCACCCCCAAGACGGTGGAGACGACGGATTTGCGCACGGATATGGTGTACCGCCTGCGCATCGTCATCGACGAAGCCGACAGCGACAGTGCCTTGCGCCAGGGCATGCCGGTGACGATCGAGGTCAATGCGAAAGCCGGCACCAGTATCCCGGGGGAGCGGTGAAATGCAGGCAAGCCCTGCCATCGCCGCCGTGCCTGCTGGTGCGGGCGAAGACGCTGCCGTCGTCATCGAGGGCGTGGACAAGCATTTCGGCGACATAAAGGCGCTGCGGGGCTTGAGCGCGCGCATCCACTATGGGCGGCTGACCGGTCTGGTCGGCCCCGACGGCGCTGGCAAGACGACGCTGATGCGGATTCTGACCGGCCTCCTGGTGCCGAACGCCGGCCACGTCACCTTGGCAGGCTATGACGTGGTCAAGGACAACGACGCCATTCATGTCGCCAGTGGCTACATGCCGCAACGCTTTGGACTGTACGAAGACCTGTCGGTGATGGAGAACATGCGCCTGTATGCGCAGTTGCGCGGCATGGATGCGGACCGCAACGCCGATCTGTTTGCCGAGCTGCTGGACTTCACGCGGCTCGGACCCTTCACCAAACGCCTGGCCGGCAAGCTCTCCGGCGGCATGAAGCAGAAGCTGGGCCTTGCCTGTGCGCTCATGGCGCGGCCGAAGGTGCTGCTGCTGGACGAGCCGGGCGTGGGTGTCGACCCGGTCAGCCGCCAGGATTTGTGGCGCATGGTGCAGGCGCTGACCGGCGAGGGCATGGCCGTGGTCTGGTCCACCGCCTATCTCGACGAAGCCGAGCGCTGCGAGAGCGTGCTGTTGCTGAACCAGGGACAGCTCCTGTTTGATGGTCCGCCGCAAGCACTGACCGCGCAGCTCGAAGGCCGCAGTTTCCGTCTGGAAGACGTCGGCGCCGAGCGCCGAGCGGTCCTGACCCAAGCACTTGACCTGCCCAGCGTGAGCGATGGCGTGATCCAGGGCGCCGGCGTGCGCGTGGTGTTGCGCGAGGGCGCGGACGCAGGGCAGCTCCAGGCCCTGTCCGATCAGGCGCAGGTGGGGCTGGCGCAGGTGCCTGCGCGCTTCGAAGACGCCTTCATCGATCTGCTCGGTGGCGGCCCCGGCGGCACTTCGATGTTGGCCAAGCGTCTGCCGCCGGTTGAGCTGGGTTCCGACATTGCCGTGTCGTGCCGAAACCTCACCAAGCGCTTCGGCGAGTTCACCGCCACCGACAACGTCAGCTTCGAGGTGCAAAAGGGCGAAATCTTCGGCCTGCTCGGCCCCAACGGCGCCGGCAAGTCCACCACCTTCAAGATGTTGTGCGGCCTGTTGAAACCCACTGCTGGCGAAGCGCATGTGGTGGGCCATGACCTGCGCCGCGCCACCGGCGCAGCCAAGAGCCGGCTCGGCTACATGGCGCAGAAGTTTTCGCTCTATGGACTGCTGTCGGTGCAGCAGAACCTGGAATTCTCGGCCGGCGTCTACGGACTGGAAGGTAACACCCGGCGCGAGCGCATCGCCGAGATGATCGAAACCTTCGATCTGGGCGACTGGCTGTCCGCCACGCCCGATTCCCTGCCACTGGGACACAAGCAGCGCCTGGCATTAGCCTGCTCGCTCATGCACAGGCCCCCGGTGCTGTTTCTGGATGAACCCACTTCAGGGGTGGATCCCATCACCCGGCGCGAATTCTGGACCCACATCAACGGCCTGGCCCGCAGGGGCGTGACCATCATGGTCACCACCCACTTCATGGACGAGGCCGAATACTGCGACCGCGTGGCCATGCTGTCGCGTGCGCAACTGATTGCGCTGGATACGCCCGACGCGCTCAAACGCTCAGCGATCAGCCCCGAACGACCCGACCCGACGATGGAGGACGCCTTCATTCACCTGGTGGAGTCGGCGGACCGCGAGCTGGAGGCCGCCATATGAACGGCACCACAAAGCACAAAGACGGGAATGGACCACAGCAGACCGACCTGCGCCATTTTGATCTGCGGCGCTTGATCGCCCTGGTCACCAAGGAAAGCTACCAGGCGCTGCGCGACCCCTCGACGCTGCTGATAGCGTTCGTGCTGCCGGTGGTGTTGCTGCTGTTGTTCGCCTATGCGGTGTCGCTGGATGCGAAGGATGTCCGCGTCGGCGTGGTGCTGGAGTCGCCCGGTGCTGCAGCGCAGGAGCTCGCGGCGGCCTTTGCCGGCACAAAGTTCCTGGATGCCCACTTCGCCCATGACCGGCGCGAAGTAGCCGACCAGCTGGTCTCCGGCGACCTGCGCGGCTACGTGGTGATTCCGCAGGATTTCGAGCAGCGTCTGGCCCAGCGTGGCAGCGAGCCGCTGGTGCAGATCGTCACCGATGGCTCCTACCCCAATACCGCCAACTACGTCGAGAACTACGCCCGCGGCGTGGTCCAGTCCTGGCGCGCCGGGCTCGATGTCGCGGCGCCCGCGCAGGCCGTCATGCTGGAACCGCGCTACTGGTTCAACCCCGAGCTGGAAAGTCGCCGCGCACTGATTCCCGGCGCCATCGCCATCGTCATGACCATCATCGGCACCATGCTGACTGCACTGGTGGTGGC
>Ga0172380_10005129_pt1 | contig 16173 bp, 14 predicted proteins | sample Leawe162metaG_FD_119747 | JGI IMG/M metagenome (GOLD analysis project Ga0172380, IMG submission 119747) | Leachate microbial communities from a municipal landfill in Southern Ontario, Canada - Leachate well 162 metaG | ecosystem: Engineered > Solid waste > Landfill > Unclassified | place...
CATGGTCGCCGTTGCCGTGCCGTACACCGAAATGGCGTTGCGGGAGAAGTTGAAAGCAGCCGGGGGGCGATGGAATCCTGAGGAACGGGTCTGGCGAGTGTGTTTTGGAGCGATTCGAGGGGACACGGCACTGGTGGAACTAATAATGAGGGAATAGGCCGCAGGGCGGGCATTGTGAGAGCAGACAAACTGGCAGGAGTACAAGTTACCTATACCGGTTACCGGCTCTTGCCATAGGAAAAGAGAGAGGCCACGTATATAGTCTCTTACGACCTGAGAGTTTACACATATTGAGCAAAATAGTTTGAAACATGCTGAATAATAAACAGAAAAGACTGTTTTTCTAATGTTTGAAATCGCCTGTTTGGTTCCGGCTACGCCGGCTTAGGTGACTCTCAGGTCACTTATATACGACACTGTTCACCTATATAGGTGACAAGTCACTTATATACAACGACGAGAAATATTACCATAATGAATGGTAGGTAATGACACTATATATTGTGGTACTATTGGCCCACAGAAACAACATATGCTCATGCATTTGCCATATTATTATTTGATTGACAAGGCTCTCCAAATTAAACAATATAACAAAAAAGTGATAAATTATGCCTGTTTTTAAAATTAAGAAATTTGTTGAAACAGACGGCACCTCCGATCTTGTAGAATGGCACAATAAACTCGATGATTCAGGAAGAGGTTCTTTTGCTGCCCGTATTGCGTATCTTTCGGGATGCGAGACGACATCCGGTTGGTGCCCGCCACATTGTCGTATGCTTGGTGATGGAATTGTTGAAATAAGGTTTAAATGTAAAAAGGTTCAACAAAGGCCGCTTGGTTATTTTGGTCCTGGCAGAAAAGAGTTCACCTTTTTGTTTCCGGCAGTCGAAAAAGGTGATGAATTTATTCCAAAGGACGCAAAAGAAAGAGCCATTGAAAGAAAAGATATTGTTGAAAAGAACTCGGAGAGAGCAAATGATTGGGACATCTGAATTGATAAGCAAATTAGCTAAACTAGAAAATAAAAACTATAGACATGCTTATATGAGTGACCATGTACGAGTCGGCATAGCCTCTCAAATTAAGCTTTTAAGAACCAAAGCCAACCTTACTCAATCAGATCTTGCCAAACTTATTGGCACCAAACAAGCTGTAATTTCAAGACTTGAAGACCCGGATTCAGGGGCGGTAAATTTAAATACATTATTTAAAATTGCAAAAGCATTTGATGTTGGGCTTGTAGCCAAATTTGCTTCGTTTGGTAAGTTCTTAGATGAATCACAAAACGTCACCCCCACAGCACTAACAGCAAAAAACTTTACGGAAGAACGTGAAGCCATTCAAGTTGAATATAATAAAGACATCATGAAGTTAGTTGCTAATGTTATTTATGAAAAGAAGAGATCAATTACTGATAAAATAACATTTTTGAGCATAAAAAATGACGCATCTAAAACTCTATGGAACACTGCAAATGATTTTAACATAGATTCAGATCTTTATTTTATACCTGAACAATCACAACCAATTGAAGCATTACGCAATAATACATGGAGATAATTATGGATATCGAAAAGAAACAGGGCAAACCTAATAAACAAATAATTCCATCTCAGACAATTACAGCTTTTTCTGATATTGCACAAATAGCAACAAGAAATGATGATATGGTTTTTATGCAATTTTTTTCCGACACACCTGAAACAATAATTGAAAACTTCAGAACAATGATGCCAAAGAATTATGCAATTAAATTTATAGATATTCTTGCTAAATCACTGGATTATTATCCAACTAAAAAAGTCAACCCAGAAGTGAAAACAAGCCCAAAGAAAAAAAGAATGCCCAAGTAATTAGTTTATTGGCAAATATTTGTACAACTGAATGCGTTAAAGCGGCTTTTTGCCGCTTTTTTATTTGACAGGAGTTTAAGAGCATCTGCCCCATAATTCAAATTTAGCATGCAATATCAGATGGTTATGCGAGCCATCCAGTAAGACCCTACCAAAGTACTCCCCAAAACAATATAACATATAACAATATCAGCAGATTGTATAAATTTATCTTGATATGTAAGACCCCATTTGTTAGTATCGCCACATGGCGCATTTACACAAGAAGATGAAAAAGGGAAGACCCTATTACTACATCCGGGAAATAGCCCGCGTTAACGGCAAGCCTACGGTTGTGAGCCAGGTCTACCTCGGCTCTCCGGAGCGAATACTTGAACTGGCAAGCGGTACCGGCGGTGCGGAAGATAAAGTGACAAAGCTCAAGTCCGAAGAGTTTGGCGCTCTTTGGCTGGCGAACCAGATTGATCAGAAGATGGACCTTGTTGGTCTGATTGATGCGGTTGTTCCCAAAGGCAAAGGAGAGACCGGTCCGTCAGTGGGAGAGTATTTTCTGTATGCCGTTTTCAACCGGATGATTGATGCCTGCTCGAAGAGAGCCTTACCGGACTGGTACCGGGATACGGCGATTCAGCAGATTCGTCCGGTTGTGGTTTCCGAGCTGAACTCACAGCGGTACTGGGATAAGTGGGATCGCCTGGATGAAGAGACGATTACGGAGGTTGCCCGTAGGTTTTTCCAGAAACTGGCCCAGTTGGAGCCGCCATCCTCGGATTGTTTTCTGTTTGATACCACAAACTATTTCACTTTCATGGCAACGGATACGGAATCAGATCTTTGTAAAAGGGGCAACAACAAAGAAGGGCGGCATTGGCTGAGGCAGGTTGGGGTGGCGCTTCTGGTTTCCAGGGACAATCAGCTTCCTTTCTTCTACCGTGAATACGAGGGGAACTGCCACGATTCAAAACTGTTCGGCAATATCGTTGATACGGTTGTCGCCAGCATGCAGAATTTTGCCGCAAAGCCGGGGGACCTGACCATTGTGTTTGATAAGGGGATGAACTCCGATGACAATATTGCGGCGATTGACAACAGCGAGGGTATCAATTTCATTACCTGCTATTCCCCGTATTTTGCCCCGGAGTTGATCCATGTGAAGATGGATAAGTTTGCCGTTGCCGATACCGCAAAAAACCAGGAACTCATACAAGCCGGACAGGCGGATGATGCGCTTTTGGCTTGGCTCACCACTGGTCAATACTGGGGGAAAGAGCGGACGGTGGTTGTGACCTACAACCCCAAAACGGCCCGCAAACAGCGCTATGTATTTGAAGACAAGTTGCTCAAGCTGGAAGCGGCGCTGTTCTCCATGCGGGATAAGGTACGAAAAGGGGAGCGTCACTGGAAGAACAAGAAGAGCATTGAGGAGCGCTACCAGACTCTGTGCGAGGATTTGCATCTCCCGAAGGATCTGTACAATCTGGATATCGAAATGGAGCAGGGGCGGCTGGTCATGCGCTTTCGGAAGCATTACTACCGGATCGGCAAGCACTGTGACAAGTTCGGCAAAAACATTCTCATCACCGACAACAGCGACTGGGAAACCGGGCAGATCGTGCAGGCCAGTCTTGACCGGTATATGGTGGAGAAGTCATTCAGAAACAGCAAGGATGATGATCTGGTCGGCGTGATGCCGCTACGTCACTGGACGGACAGCAAGATCAGGTGCCATATCCTTACCTGTATTATCGCATTGAGCTACCTGCGGTTGGTTGAACTCGCAATGGAAAAAAACGGTGCCCCGATGTCGGCATCGGTGGTAATGGTGAACATGCACCGCCTGCATTCATGCCTGTTATGGCGAGAAAAGAAAAAAATGCCGGGGCGAATGATTGAGGAGCCAACAGAGCTGCAAGCACAGATACTGAAGGCGTTTGGTTATGCGGTGACTACAGGTGGGGTCTTACAAAAAGTTATGTAATAACGTTCGTTATTACGACTAGTTATACTGTTTTTCGCTGGTTTGCTCTTAAACTCCTGCCCGAGAAATTTGTGGGAACGGATAAAAGGACAGTTTTGCTATCAACGATTATTAAATTCTCCGGCGCAAACTGTTTATTAAATCGTATTTCCCTAAAAGCTGCTTTATTAGCAAAAATAATATTTTGACATCGTAATGCTCCATAGTAATGGGGATAAAATCCTTCTTGTTCATCTGGTACGTCATATATAATCCGGAGGGAAAGTTGATCATTAGCCAATGCAAGCAGGTCTTCTCGTAACCTACTATCTGCATGATTATTAACAAAATTCACATTAACTCTAAAGTCGATCGACGTTTTAGCACCCAAGATTAGTTGGGTTGCAAAATTATGAACGTCTTTCGGTTGAATGACTTGGACACTCATACGGATTTAATCACTCGCTTTCTAACGGCGCAGGGGCGCATCAGCGCGTCAGCGTCTGTGTGCCGCCACTTTGTTGGGCTGTGCTATCGTTTAAATATCGTCATATTCAAATGTTAACTTTGCTAATTCGGGTGTGATTTCCAAATCAGCTCCCTTTTTCGTTGTTCTGCCTGTTTCGCTTATGAGGTGTAAATTTGTCTTGGCCCGCGAACAAATAACATACATTAATTTTTTTGCTGCGTCTGAGGCGTTACCCGAAAAAATATCATTCCAGTGTGGAACGTATCCATTTAGCAACCCATAGGCTATGACGGTATCGAATTCTTCACCCTTCACCCCGACACAAGTATTGATTATTACGCCGGTCATTTCACGATAAAAGCTTTTGAAAGACTGAATATCACTCGGGACTTTAAATGTATCGTCCTTTAATCGCTTCTCGATACTGTCAAAGAATAGTTTCCTGTTTTCGACCAGTTGCGGATACTTGAGATAATCAATATTTACAGCTTCCAGAAATTGGTCGAAACAATCATTCAAATAATCAATGCCTTCGGTTTCGGTAGACTTAATGGAATTGACAAGCTTCAATAGGTCACGTTCTTTTCTATAAAGTTCATTGAACTCGGTGTGAGTCTCGACCCTAAAACTGTCAATTAAGTCCGTTGCCCATCTATATCGGGAAGAATAGATTTTAGGGTTTGGTTCCGTTAGAAATAGCCGCGAAAGCTTATACCAAATATTTTCCCGATTCTTCGACATTGGGGCTAAACCAGAAGCGTCAAAATGAACGTCTGGGAGTGTTGCACGTAGTTTTTTTGTAACTGCAGTGATTAGCCACCACTGGGGAACCAGGACACATATTTCATTTTCTGGAATGCCGTTGTCCAGGCTTAATTGGATTAATCTTGCTATTTCATCGACGATGTTAGAGTGGTGTACATCTGAATTGAAAGTAATCAGACCTTCTTCCTTGGCATTATCTCCAATTGCGTGAATTTGAAACTTCTGTGTTTGGAAATTAGAATAAAAATCAACGATTCTCTGATTTGACCGGTAGTTTCCAGTGAGGGTCAAATGGGTTATTGGCATGTTGTTGATTTCAGCCTTTATGTCATTGAGACTTTTGGCAACTCCTCCCAATGAGGCATAGATAGCTTGATCTATATCTCCGACAAGAAATAAAGATGTTTTGCCATTACCTGCCTTGATAATCTCAGAGATAATTGCGTAAAGTAAATCTTGGGTATCCTGGTATTCGTCAACGCAAATTAGCTCAAAAATATTGGCTAACGTATGTTGAATGTTGGGGTAAGCTTTTAGTAATTTGTAGGAGTAGTAAAGAATTAATTCAAAATCTATGAGTTTCTTACCTGTTAAGATGCTGTGATATTCTGCAAGTAGTTTTTTCTGGATACTCTTTTGTTCAACATAGCTTCCGTCTCTATTCATTCTCAAGTTAACAGGGTCAATTTCTTTCAAGCCGTACTTAGCTTTTAAGCTGCTTATCAAGTCTGAAGAAAAGGTTTCGTCGGCTATGGCAAATCCATTTGTCAACTCAGGCAGGTAGCAGGAATAAGGCTTGATTATCCATTCAAAACAAAATGAATGCAGGGTGCCGGACCAGATTTTATTGCTGTTTATTCCTATCCCGTTCAAGCGTCTGAATATCTCTTCAGATGCTCTGACCGTGAACGTAACAGCGGCTACTCTTTTCTTTGTGTTGTCTGGAAGCTGCCTAAGCTTGTAAGCAAGTTTATGTATGAGAACTCGCGTTTTCCCGCTGCCGGGGCAAGCCGTCAATAAGACATGGCCACCTTGCTTAACGGCCAGTTTCTGTTCTTCATTTAATTTAGCGAGTATCATATGAGGGCTAAAAACACTGTTAATTGGTCTTTTTCAAAGTTATCAATGAAGCTGGTCACAAGCTCTTCATGTGTTTTGTCGTTAATTGCAAATTTCTTAGCCTGTTCCTGCAATGAATTGCCGTCGTGGTTTTGAAGTTGTTTCAGACGATGAAGTACAGCCTTTGCTTTGGAAGATATGTTTATATGAGCTGAAGCAAATGCTATTGCTTCAAGAATATATTTTGGAATGTAAGTGTTATAGACAAGCTGCTCCGCTACTAACAAAGCCAACCAGCCTTTTCCGAATTTATCCGCAAGTCTTAAAACTTCGACTCCTGCAACTGCAACTGTATCGTTTTCTAGTTTCTCTTTGGATTTTTTGATTGAAGATTCATTTTTGTAAATTTTGTCTAGGCAATGAACAAATTCGTGGCTATTGCCGTTCATAAGTAAATCTACTTCAAAAGTATGCTTAGAATATATTGGCCTCAAGTAGCTGTTGCCTTTACTAAAGTCAGTCAGTCTAGTTTTTCTTTCCAGTCCTTTTTCTTCAGACGCTCTGCAATGGGCCTGATATTCGTTATCATGCTCAGGGTCGCCTGGAAGTGCAATTATGGACTCGTCCCCGTCTGTAAGGATTGAGCAATTTTTCCTTACCCTGTCAGGGTGAAAAATCCTGGCAACATTCTCAAAACCGGTGCTGCCAATATTAATCAGACTAACGCCTATTTCATCCAACGTAAGGCCAAAAACCTTTTTGAACATTTCAGGTATCAATATCTGTTCAGCATCACCTTCTACTAATACGACCCCCTTTGCAAAAAGGAGGTTGCTTCTGACCGCATCAAGGTATCTCTCTATCCTGACGACCTCGTTTGGTTCCAGTCCTTTTGACGGGTGAAATATATGTGCCTCTTTGTCTCCACGACTTAGAATATTTACCCGGCTAATGTTGCTAACTGACGAGATATGAGTGGAGTGGGTGGATATTATGACTTGGGTTTTGTTTTCTTGCAGGCTGTTAAAAAGCGTTTTCTGAATATGAGTGTGTACATGTGCCTCCGGTTCTTCAACCAGAAGGAAATTGGCAACTCTATCGGTCTTAACTTTTTCATACTCGAGCAACTTTAGCGACAGATATATGAGGTTTGCACCTCCAAGACTTAATTCTGATATTCTACCTCTATGACCATCCTCGTCAGGGTCGCCAATCCATAATTTCAAAGATTGGAATAGCTTTTCCATTTCATTCGGCAGCTCTGATTTAATGTCTATATTTGGTGCGTAGGTTGTTCCAACGGTATCCTTAATGCTTTTATCAATGCCGTTCTTAACGTCAATTACTTCGTCAAGTGCGCTGATTTGTTCATTTAAGCCATTAATACTTTTAATAATTTCGTGTTGTTTGGCAACTTCAACTGTTTTCTCTTTCCCTCTAAGAAGGCTTATTAATGGGTTGCTTGAATATGTGCGCAAATCGCTCTCGACATCTCTCAATGCTTTGATAAATGTGCATGAAAGCTCGTTATGGATGTTTATTTCTTTGGGCAGCCACGTTCCGAATATCAATTCTTGTTTATCGTCGGGGTCTGGAAATTCTATTTTGTCAAAATCGCCAACGTACTGTTTATAAGTATCATCTTTGCTAAAGTCCGCCGTCCCTCTGCATAGATAGACGGTTTCGTAATCTTCAATTGCCAGCTTATCCAGCAGAAGTTTAAGGCCAGCGGCATTTTTCCCTGCTACTTTAGAATAGTCGTAAAGCTCTTTTCTGAATTGGTATTTGGGCCTGAAATATACTGAATAGCTGCCATTCTTGGCCGTTTCCATGTGTCCGCTGGACTGGATAGCTAATGCTTGAGCTTCTTCGCTCGCATCTAATCCGCTAAACGTGATTGAAATAATTATCCAGTGGCCTGCCCAACTCTCCAACGTCCTGTTAAAATCCGTCTGATAAAACTTGAAGTATCGTGGTAGTGCATCGTCGATTAGTATTCTCAACGCGAAAAACAGGTTTGTCTTTCCAGAGCCATTTTCCCCAATGATGGTATTAATTCCTTTTTTGAAGCGTAGTTTGGCAGTTTTGAAATTTCTGAAATTTCGAATAAACAAAGAGGATATATGCATGTTGTTCGCCTTTTCATTTCTCGTAAGTTTTTTATATTGTCCAACGGGTAGGAGTGTGACCGGCGCGGCAGGTTTTCCGCCGCGACCGAGTCCACACGAGAGTTGGGACTTCTATGTGGAGGGGCATCCACAAAGGTCCCTCCAGTTCCCATTACTGTTCCTTTGCTGGAACTATCTGACGGAACGATTCAAAGATACTTCTTGCACAACTTTCATTCATCAACGCTGAGTTCCATACGATTTCAGCGCTTAAATCATAACTCAGTGCTGCTCGTGCTTCTGGATGTCGGAAAAGGAAAAGAACCCCGTGAATATAATCGCGAGGATGCGGGACACCAGAATTTGAAAAATTATGGAAGCATTTAACCCATTCAACTTGATCAGGACTAAGAGCCTTTCCTGCGCTCTCAAACACACCAACGACAGCAGGACGTAAACATATAGGATGGCAGTATTTTGCGGTGATTTCATTCCCCACTGCGGCCAGAAGACAATCTCCGATATCAATGGTGCTGAGTTGAAGTTCGGACACATCTACCGCCACTATGTTAATCCTGTTTGGCTTAGGCAACGGGTTGAACTTCTTTATTGAAGATTTTTCAAAAATATCACGCTGAATTCTGGCTACGTCAAATGAGTCATCCGAAACGCACAATTGATAAAATCCCGTATCCGCCAACTGTTGATTTATGGCCTCTCTGCTTTTCTTATCTTGACCAAGCAACTTCATCTCGAGGAAAATTTGATACTCACCGACTTGCCAACAAAAATCAACATCTCCAGACATCCCCTGCTTTGCACCATATTGCAGCTCTGTGCCTGATTCTACAAATAGATTGGCAAAATTCACTTCGAGTACGCGACCGCGAAAATCGCCCTCTTCTTTCGCTGATTGAAGTTGAGCTAAAAGAGTTTCGTATCCACCCGCACCTTTAAGACGGTTGATTTTATTCAATAGCGGCTCGGCATATTCGAGCGCGTTGCAACCGCCGCCAGCGGCTTGGACAATTGCCATCAATTCATCCAGTTGCACAATATCCTCCACCAGTCCCACGAGTTTAATAGAACGCTTTTCATTGCATATTTCTTTTTTCGGCTCAAAGGTTTTGGGGGTCGCCAACGACCCCAAGGCGCACCGGCGGAGCGAAGCGAAGACCGTGTGACGCCGCTGGTTAGATGCTGTTTTCTATGGGAGGTGCTTATCAGTAAAAGCCCTCACCCCAATGACCATTGCGAGCACCTCGATATGGGTGATCTCAAGGAACTTTCCATGATCGGCTTTGTTCCTAGTGTCACCCCACGTCGTAATCTGTTTGTTCTCTGAGCTCGAAATTATTTCGATCTGTTTTGATGGTTGAAATAGAGCCGATTGTAGCTTAGAAATGGAGGTCCGTTGGATGTCGTACGACAAGCCTCGTGCGTCGCACAGTCGCCTGAGCGCGTCCTCAAGCGCGGCTCCAGTCAGAAACGCAGCGAGTGCCAATTGAACCTGCCGTTGTGTCGGGTCCTTACTGGTTTCAGCCGCAGAGACCTGTACTTGCGCGATCTCCAGCAGCTCCCCCTCAATCTCGTGTGCAATCGCAAGGCGTGGGCTCGTAAGCGCGCCCTCTTCGTATAGCGTTATGACGCTTCTGCTCGCGGCGGCGGCTCGGAGCCAGCTGGCTGACTTAAGGGCGCTGTCAATCTCAGCCATGAGCGGATGGTTTCCTCCCGCCGTATCATGGAGGACAGATTGCGCTAATGATGCGGCTTCGTAGAATTGTACGGTCCCCTGGTCTTCAGCACTTAGGCGCCTAATTTTATCGATTCGAGCAAGAATCGAAGGGTGCTCATTCTCTGCCATAACTTCACCTCTTTTTGGTAATTCAACGTCGTGGGAGAACACCGGCGGTTTTAAGCCGGTACATTTACGTGGTTATACTTTTCTGGTGTGGCCTCTGGCTCCTTGGCCTCCCTTCGGGGAGAGAAAAGGAGATAAAAAGTGGATACACTACCTCTTGCAATAGTTGCTTTTGCTATTTCTGTACTGACCCTTGTGGTTTCGACAATTGATTTTTTACTCTGTCCTGAAGCTGTGGCTGCTTTGCGTTCACTGTTTCATTCCATGTTTTGAAACCATTCAGTCCAAGGGTAAAAAGAGAAATGATTAAGGCTGCAATACTGAAATACATTGATAGATTCTGCCGATTTCTTTCTTCTTTCAAACCGGCAAGAACAGAGGCGAGTAGCGGGAAATTGATGACATGCCTGTCTTTTCCTACCTGCATTGAAAAGAAAGGCGATAGCGACCCGTCGTCATTCTTGTATCCATATTTCTTGTCGAGGTGAGTATATAAACGACCAAATATTATGTATTCGTCGGTTTTTAAACTGTTTGCAATAGCTCTTATGTCGATAGGTACGTATATTTTGGAATCACGTTCAGGCGCTTCTCGGCTGAAGCCTTTAAACTGCTCATAGTACCGCTCGTATATTTCGGTGAGTAGTTTGTAGTCAGAAGGGATTTTCACTTTGCCTCCATTATCTTGGGGGTATAACGGGGCGCCCGGTTGACCCGCCGGTTTTAGGTCGGCGTCCAACCGGCTTGTTGGGACATTTTTTTGTCAATGTGTAGACGCGACACCTATTCCCGTACGCTTCTTCCTATCTCGGATTATTCTTTTTTCACCTTCTTTTTCTTCTTAACGAGCTCTGTTTTAACGGGCTCTTCCATAGCCTCAGGTTGTTTGTCTTTTCCCTTTTTATAATCTTCAATGACAGCCTCAAAAGGGGTCAAAATTCCTTTGAAACCAGCGAAATTGATTTCATTCTGATGCTCATTAATGACCTTTTTGGCAAAAACAATTTTCCCATATTCTGATTTCTCATCTATTTTCTTTGCAGGGTTAAATTTTTTACCATCAACTTTTATTTCAAGCGTTTCTTTATCAAATAAATCCTCTATCGCCGCGTTCTCTCCATTTTCTCCAATGGGTGTGAACACCACATAAAGATTCTTTGAAAAACGAGTATAATGTTTTGTGGAATCATAGTTATGAAGTTTTGTAATAATATTCTTAATTGCCTTTGATCCATCATCATTATCTACAAGCATAATAATTGGATGTTTTATCCCACTTCCTTTAAACGGATGCATGTATTTATCAAAGAAGTTAAGTAGATCGACTAAACCAGAAGTCCCTGATGCTATTGAAAATACTTCAGATAAATTCTTAGAAAAGTTAAGAAAACTAATGTTATATTCGTATCCATTATCAGTCTTTTGAATTAACCCCTTATATTCATTTGCTAACTGCCTTAATGCACATTTCATATATATTGGGTCTGTTTTACCCTCGCTGATAACCAGTGGACGCTCAAGTGCGAAAAAATGTTTATAAAACAGGAATTCCCTATACAATTTCATTATTGCAGATGGAGTTTTTCTTTTAACTGGTGATTCCCGCTTATCATGCGGTGCTTTAACTTGATATATGTAACTTAGGATGCCTTCTAACTGGTTTAATGTACCCTTTTTATTCACAGCAGGAGATTCTACAGTTTCAGCAACAATATTGCCTGGCGATGTCGTTTCTCCAGAAGTTGGTTCTGAACTTGCTGCTACTGGAACTTTTTTAGGTGTTGTAGTTTCAATGAAGAACTCGTCAGTCTGAAATAGCGAGTAGCACATTGACCTGGCACGTTTATAATAATCTCTTTTGATATTTACTTTCTCGTTAACAACAAGTCCTGTAACAATCTGTCTTCTTGTTTTATGCTGCAAAGACGTTTTTTTATCATTAATAGTGAAACCGACTTTTATTATTTCTTTATTAAGGGCTTTCCCCGCAATCCACACATTGTCACTGCCATCCTTTTTAGCAATTAAATCCGAGAAAGCTTTATAATTTGTAGAGAATGTCAGATCATCAGCATACCTCGAATATACACACTTCGCCTTGCTAGCCAAAATCGACATTCGTATGTCTAAAATGTGCCCTATCAGATTTGAAATGACTGGAGAGCATGGGCTTCCCTGTGGTAGCTCATTGTTGTGGCAAGCAATTTGTGCAAAAATTGTTGCAACTTGTGGATTCAGTTTAAAATGATTGTTACTGATAAAAAAACCACGAACTCGACCAAAATTTATTGAAGGAAAAAAATCATTTAAATCCGTATTGAACACATGGCGCTTATTTTTGTGCCTACTGGCATTTGTCATAATTGTGAATTTTTTCCTGAATCCATGTGATAATTTATCTGTTTTTATGCCATGTAAACACATTTCCTCAAGGCATTTACAGAGTAGCGTTGCCAAACGCTGTTGAAGATGTTTTAGCGGAGCAATGGGTGCTTTAATTTTTCGCACTCCCCCGCTTTTTTTAGGAATTAGGAATTCAGTATATTTTTCTTCGTTTGGTATTTTATACAGAATATAAGAAAGGGCTTTTGGCTTATAGCCAAGCAGATCGGCAACATCATGAAGTGTTTGGGTTTCTTTAAGCTTTTTAAAAGCTGTCATTAATTAGACACCAAGAACGATTTATGCGGCTTATAGGCACTCTTACGCGAGATAACACTATGGACAACTAGACAGATAGCCCACACGACGATAGGAAGCACCAGAACCGCTCCTAACATTGGTTTCTTTTATTGCGATAGCACAATAATAAATCTGCCTATAAGCCGCGCCTTTATAAATCATGTTTTTCAAATAAATTCAACTTATTAAAACGAATTATCTGTTTGAATTATCTAGGGTTAACGTCTGACGCCCTAATAGACCTTTGTCTTGATATTCAACGGCTCGGCCGGTGACCCGGCGCAGGTTTAACGCGACCGGGTCCACTGGTCTCGTTGGGACATCTCACTTATTTTGTTCGATAATTCTACAAATGTCCCATGTCGAGGGCAGACCCCTTATTCTTCCCAGGGTTGAGCCCTCAGCCTTTCTTCGAGTGTTTATTCTCTAGCCCCTCGCGTCGTCAGGCATGCCACGCATGACGCTCTTCCAACCAGTGAATCTTACGATCCAAGCCGACTTGTTCGAGCACCGCAAGATAGGGCTTGTAAAAAGGCTTGGGTAGCAGGTTCTGTACGAACGACTCCTTTGTCTCATTCCACCTCTCGTAGACGACGATCAGATCAGGTTCCTCCTCTGTGGTGCAAAGCCACGCGTCGAGGAAGGTTGGCTGTTTTGCCAGTTCTTCAAAGAGCACACGCCCGGCCTCCAGCAATTCCTCACGACCCTCGGGCTTTACTTTGACGAAGACGTTTAATGTGATCATGGGTTTCTCTCCTTGAGGAATAAGTAGGATCTACCTTACTTTCTTAATTTCACCGCGCACAACGGCGCGGGGGCGCACCAGCGGCGCAGTTTTTCGCGCCGACTGTGTGCCGCCTCCTTGTTATGCTCTACTCACAACAAACTCCAACTACAACTTAGACTCACTTCATAAGTGACTGGCTACTTCAGAAACGAATAGTCACTTGAAAAATCTGCGTGATTAACGCCATCTGTACCAGGCACTTTTATGGCATATACGTTGCCTTTACGTGAGATGTTGAATTTCACTTGGCCCTTGGATTCACTCAGTGCGCTCCCGTATTTTGTAAAGAATCCCTTCGGGAGGCGAATCTCAATTACATCACTACTTTCACGTTGGCACAGCAAAACGGCATGGTCAAATCCTCCTTCAGGCAGGCCGAGAAACCAACGATCCGGCTGGCGTTCAGTAGCCACAGCTATTCCCACTTTTTCGCCCGATTTAGTCCTGAAGATAGTTTCACCTTTCACCAACTGAAGTGAAATGCCTACCTGTGACAGCCTTTTAAGAAATGCCTCACGTATCTCCCTTCCATTCTCTCTGACAGTTTTAAAGCTAGTACGAGGAATGGAAGTGCTCATGGGTTTCATTCCGGTTTCAACGATTTTTTCCGTGTTCATTTGAAGTCCTCCGTCTCTCTGTAGGTCTGCAATTTCGACTTCGAGTTGCTCGCATCGATTTATTAACATTTCGACTTTTCGAAGTTTTTCGCTTGCAGATAGGACAACTTCGGACTTCCCCTCCCTTGCAGCCGTTGAAATTTTCTCCAATAACTCCATCTTTTCTCGTCGCAACGTACTGATCGCGTCCATTTTTGCCTCCTTGCGGAAAGTGACTCAACTTACCGCAAGTGTATCTAAGTGTAATTGTAGTGTCAAGTGGTTTTTAAGTGACTATTTTATGATCTGCATAACGACTTAAGAGTTTATGGGGCGCGTAGCGAAGCGGAGCCGCCGCATAAAGTCCAGTTGAACTAACCTGCTTCGCGCCACTGCGGGTGCCATTTGGATTTTTAATCGGGTTTCTGACTTTCGGTGGGCCGATAATACGAGCTTTATAAGGATGGTTCAATAATAATTCTGTTATTTGCTGCCGGTTAGGTGTTCATTTACTCTGTTTGTCCCCACGTTGTTTTCTTTTGTTTCGCTCTGTTTGTCCGTTGATTTCCCCTCTCGGACGCACCGGTAGCGCCGCACCGGTTGTTTCCCCCGCGCTGTTGTTACTTTCCTGTTGTGTTCACTGCTGGTAGTGGTGGACTGCGCGGCTGTTTCGGCAGTATGCCGACGATCACCATGATACCTTCATGACAGCAGGGACAGCGCCACTGTGGTTTCTTCCGCGGCGGGGCGTCGGAGTTTTTATCTTCCTTGCCGCGCTGTCTTTCTGCCAGCAGGAGTTGCAGCCGTTTCAGCGTTATCCGGTTCCTCGGACTCCAGAGCCCATAGTAGCGGACCTTGTGAAACCCTTGGGGCAGGACGTGCTGGAGAAAGCGGCGCAGAAACTCATTTACCGGCAGGGACATGGTTCCCCACTTTTTTGTGTCCGAATTCTGGTAGCGGAAGGTGACGGTGCCGTTGTCAAGGGAGAGAAGGCGGTTGTTGGTGATGGCGATGCGGTGGACGTAGCGCCCGAGATAACGGAGCACCTTCTTCGCCCGGTTGAAGGCCGGCTTGCAGAAGACAACCCACTCCTTGTCCCAGACTTCTTCGGGAAAGGCTACCTCCGGCAGCGCCTTTCTGGCCAGCGTCATGAACCGGCCGCGAAAGCCCCTGGAGAGGGCGCGCACCGGGACAAGAAACTTCTTGCGTGCCGGGCGCCATGTCCCGTTCTGGTCAAGACCTCCGGCAGGTACGAGCATGTGTACATGGGGGTGGTGTTCCAAGGCTCTGGTCCAGGTGTGCAGAACGGCAAGAATGCCTAGCTTGCCGCCGACATGCTTCGGATCGAGGCCGATAGCCATGAGGGTTTCGGTTGCCGTTTGCATGAGAATGTCATATAGCGTTTTCTGGTGGCTGCGGACAATATCCCTGAGTTCCTGCGGTAGGGTGAATACCAGATGGAAGTAGCGCACTGGCAACAGTTCCGTTTCCCGCTGTTCCAGCCATTTCCTGGTATCGTCACCGTGGCACTTGGGGCAGCTTCTGTTTTTGCAGGAATGGTAGGCATAGTCGAAGTGGCCGCAGTGGTGATCGCATTCCGCCAGATGCCCCCCCAGTGCCGCGGTGCGACAGTGCTCTATGGCTAAGAGCGCCCGCTTGTGACTGGGAAGCATCCGGTCGCCGTAGGCATCGAGGTACTGCGCTCCGTGGATCTTGACGATTTCCGCCAGCTCCACCATGGCCTACAGGCCGGCCATGAGTTCGTTCAGGCTCTTGTCCAACCGCTCGGAGATCCTTTTGGTGAGATGAAGGTAGATGCGGGTGGTGGCGATGTCGGCATGACCGAGGATCTTTTGCAGGACGGAGATGTCTTCGCCATTCTCCAGAAGGTGGGTGGCAAAGGAGTGGCGGTTATGCCGAGCTCGGCATAAGCGCCATTATGCCGAGTTCCGAATTATGCCGAGCTGGAGAGGGGTAACGACGATAAACCCTTTGAGTCGCCGCTACCCCATGATGTTCCACTCGGCATAATC
>Ga0172380_10005130_pt1 | contig 16172 bp, 5 predicted proteins | sample Leawe162metaG_FD_119747 | JGI IMG/M metagenome (GOLD analysis project Ga0172380, IMG submission 119747) | Leachate microbial communities from a municipal landfill in Southern Ontario, Canada - Leachate well 162 metaG | ecosystem: Engineered > Solid waste > Landfill > Unclassified | place...
AGCGCGTTATCGGGCCCTGTTTGAATATGCGCCCGATGCGATCGTCATAACCGATCTCGACAGCGGGCAAATTGCCGACGCCAACCCGAAAGCGCTGCATTTGACCGGCAGATCGCGCGACCAACTGGTCGGCATGCATCAAGCGAGACTGTATCCAGCGGCGTCTACCCAAGCCGCCTTTCGGCAACAGGCTGACGACGCCTTGCCCGGGATCGTTTCCGGTCCTTTCGAATACGCGGTACAGCGCGCGGACGGCGCCGAAATACCGGTCGAGATTATGACGCAGCGGGTTGTCGTCAACGGCAAGCCGATGCTGCAAGGGGTGTTCAGGGACATCACCGAGCGCAAGCAGGCGGAACAGGAACGCCTGCGTTATAAAGACCAACTGGAACTGACGGTACAACAGCGCACCGCCGAACTGCTGCTTGCGCTCGATGCCGCCGAAGCGGCCAACAAGGCCAAGAGCGTGTTCCTGGCCAACATGAGCCATGAACTGCGCACGCCGCTCAATGCGATTCTCGGCTTTTCCGGCTTGATGCGTTACGATCCGAAGTTGCCGGAAAATCAACGGGAAAACCTCGATATCATCATCCATAGCGGCGAACATTTGCTGGCGCTGATCGACGACGTGCTGGAAATGGCTAAAATCGAGGCGGGGCGCGTGCAATTGGAAATAGCCCCGTTCGATTTGGGCAATATGGTGCGGGATGTCACTGAGATGATGCTGTTGCGCGCCCAGGAAAAAGGGCTGCAATTTTTGCTCGACCAGTCGTCCGCGTTTCCGCGCTTCATCAACGGTGATGAAGCGCGATTGCGCCAGGTGCTGCTCAATCTGGTCAGCAACGCGGTCAAATTTACCGATCGAGGCAGCGTCGTCATCCGTCTTGGTGTACGACAAAATGACCGACTGCACCTGCTGATCGACGTCGAGGACACCGGCCCCGGCATCAACCCGGAAGACCGGACGCGTTTGTTCGAACCGTTCGTGCAACTGACCGACGAAGCGGCCCAGCACGGCACCGGCTTGGGCTTGGCTATTACCCGCCAGTTCGTGGAATTGATGGGCGGCACTATTACCGTAGCCAGCGCGCCCGGCGAAGGCGCATTGTTCCGGGTTGATGTGCCGGTGGAGCCGGCCACGGCCGCAGATGCCCTTAAAACTTCCGCACCGGAACACGGCGAGGTGCTGGGGCTGGCGCCGGGGCAACCCGGTTATCGCATCGCGATCGCCGAGGATCAGCCCGAGAATCAGTTGCTGCTCGCCAGGCTGATGCACGGCATCGGTCTCGATACGCGGCTGGCGGTCAACGGCGAGGAGTGCGTGCGACTGTTTCAGGACTGGCGTCCCGATCTCATTTGGATGGACAGGCGCATGCCAGTCATGGACGGCATGGAGGCTACCCGGCGCATCCGCCGGCTGCCGGATGGCGGCAACGTAAAAATAGTCGCCGTGACCGCTTCGGCGTTTAAGGAACAACAGCAGGAAATGCTGGCGGCCGGGATGGACGATTTTGTGCGTAAACCATACCGTTTCGACGAAATCTACGATTGCCTGGCGCGGCAACTCGGGGTAACGTACCTTTACCGGAACGAGGCTTGCGCCGCGCCGTCCCGGTCGGCGGCGCCGACGGCCGACATGCTGGCGGTAATACCCGACTCGCTACGCCGGGAACTCAAGGAGGCATTGGAAAGCCTGGATAGCGAGCGCATCGCCGTCGCGTTGCAACGGGTCGGCAACGTCGACGCGGAACTCGGCCGCGCATTGTCCCGTATCGTGGATTATTTCGATTATCCGGCCATATTGCGTTCATTGAAGTGATCTGGATAGCCGGTATCGGATATGGCCGGTGAGGAACGTGCGCTGATAGCCCCGTAAATTTGCCTTGATGAAACGTCAACAGAACCCAGCAACGAGGAGCCGCCATGATCAACCTTAAACGCTACGCCGTCTTTTTCCTTATCGGCTGCGGCATCTTCCTGCCCGGCGCGGGCCATGCGAAAACCCAAATCTACCACGGATTTCCCACCCGCTATCTCCCGACTCATCCAAGCCAACATCCGCGCATCTACATCAAGGATCGAATTTCCGCGTTAAAAAAACTCTACGATACCGTCCCGGAACTCGAAGCCGCGCACGCGTTTAAACATGACATCGACAAACTGTTGACGTATACGTCGGCGTGTCAGGATTGGCGTTGTGACAACGGCTGGCCGGCCGCGGCGCTGGCGCTGCATTGGCTGATCACCGGCAACGCTGCGTCGGGTAAAAAAGCCTGCGAGGTGTTCATTCCGCATTTCGACGGCGCGTCGTCCAACAACCAGGGCACCGATTTGTATTACGCGTTGGCGTACGACTGGCTCTACCACCACCCGTGTTTCACCCACGCGATGAAGGCGAATTTACGGGCGAAACTGATCGCGTGGTCCAACGACACCGCGGCGGCGGACGAAGCCGGCAGTTGGACGGCTCACGACTCGGATCGAAATATCGCCGCGACCGCGGGACATTTCATCGCCGGCCTTGCGATACTGGGAGAGGACAAAACCAACGGCTTGAAACTGCTCAAACGCGGTTGGACCGGCTGGAAATACGGAATCAACGCGTATGCGTCGCTGCCCGATTTTCCGGTGGCCCAATTTTTCCGCGCCAGCCTGGATACCGGAATACCGCTGCCCGGTTGGGATTACGGCATGATGAGCGACGTGCGCATGGCGCAAAACGTGTTCTACGTGATGGACGAACTGGGCGTCATCGACGCCGAATATGCCGACTTGAAACAATGGTGGGCCAATTCACTGACCTATTTCATGCACTCCGTCGATCCCGCCAACAGCCATTACCGATGGATAGGCGATCAGCAAAACACCGTCGAACTGGATACGGGCGGCGGCAAATACATTTGGAGCTATTTTTCCAACGCGGTGTTTTTGGCGCAACGCTACGGTGATACGACCGCCGCGGCCATCGGCCGGTCGTTTCTCGATGCGTTGCACAGGCCGTCGTACGGCGTGTCGGAAGGCGATACGATGTTGTGGTTCATGACCTCGTGGCCCGATTCGGCAAAGCGCCTCGATTTCAGGACCCATGCGAGCCGCTACGTGCTGGGCGGATTCGGCCCTGAGCAACACATGGGCATGGGCATGTTTCGTACGAGTTGGACATCGGGCGCGGAATTTTCGGATGCCGGGCAGGTAACCTGGGGCGGTTTCTACGGCATAGGTTCGTACATCGTCGACCACATGCACAACAGCGCCGGATCGTTTTGGCTGTGGCGCAATGGCGAGTATCTGCTGACCGAGCCGTTGAACTACGGCGGCAACGAAGCGGCGATTTACCCTTTCACGCTATGGAATTCGCTGTCGATTCCGAACGAAGCGGTGCCCAACAGTAACGAGTCCTCCGACAACGGCGGCCCTATCGTGTACTGGAACCAGGGTTCGGCATATTTGCAGCGCGGCAGGGCCGACGACAAAAAAAAGCTGTTCTACGCGGTGTTGAACGCGGACCGCAATTACAACGTCCCGGAAAATATTTGGGCGAGCTGTACCGGCCCCTGCCGGCAGCCGGTCAGTAAATACACGCGCAGTTTTGTTTACGACGGCGTTTCGGAACTGGTGCTGTTGATCGACCGCGTCGATTTGGCGCGTTCCAGGCCGGCCGGCTTGCGGTTTAGAACGCAGCATCCTAGCGCCTTGTCGACGTGGGTCAGCGACGACACCGTCAGCGTGCCCAGCGACCAAGGGAATTACCGAACCTTGATTCGCGTGCTGACGCCGGCGGCTTCGGAGCCGTGGGACATCGCCGAGGAACCGTGGGCCGCTAGCGTTCCCGCTTGGCAAATCGACCCCGATAGGGTCGGCTCGCAAGTCCGTAAAACGTTTGCAACGGCCCTGCAACATCGGATTGTAACGGCGCTGCATATCGGCCAATCCAGTGCCGGCAACGGCGCGTTGAGCAACGCCGGTTTGATTTCGTCGGCGCCCGGCTCGCTCGGCGCGTGCGCGTTGTCGTTTTGCTTCGTGATGGCGAACAAAAATTCGACGTTGCGCACCGCCGTCGACTACACGACGCCGTCGAAAATGCCGGCCAATTCCCGGCACTTGGTTGCCGATTTGGTCACCGGCGCGTGTTATTCCGTTACCGGCTCGGCGAGCGGCGCGATTGCGAGCAAGCAAGCGGTCAACGCCGACGATAATACCTTGCTGTTCGTCGTGCCGAGCGGCGGGGCGCAACGGATTTCCGTTGCCAAATGTTGAGGAAAAGGACGCGATTTTGAATTGGTCGCGGCACGGATAATGGCCGCTGGCAATTCGTCGGCGCGGCAATATCGCTCATCGTTATGCGCATCTCGGAGTAGTGTAGGGTACGCGATGCGTACCCTACTGGTTTTACAGCGATTTCAACCTTCGTTAATAACTTAAGTCGGGTATGGACAAGGCTTAACCGCTCATCCTTCGACAAGCTCAGGACGAACGGTTAAGCCGTTCATGGTTCGACAAGGCCTTTAGTCCTGAGCGCAGCCGAAGGGTCACCACGAACGGCTTAACTTGCCCCAGCGCCTTAATGAAGAATGAAAACGCTGTAAGTGATGTCGGGAGGTTATTGCCGTCCAAATCCTTGCTACCCGGCGTCCAGCGCGGCCGTATGTTTCGCGGTATATTCCAGGAACGCCTCGGCCGGTATCGGTTTCGCATACAAATAACCCTGCACGTATTCGCAGCCCACCGCCGCCAGCAAATCGCGCTGGCCTTCGGTTTCGACGCCTTCGGCGATGACTTTCAGGCCCAGCCGGTGCGCCATCGCGACGATCGCTTCCGCTATCGCGCGGTCGCCCGGATCGGTTTCCAGGTCGCGGACGAACGAGCGGTCGATTTTCAAATAATCGATATTGAATTTTTTCAGGTAAGCCATCGCCGAATAGCCGGTGCCGAAATCGTCCAGCGCCAGTTGTATGCCGAGTTCGTGGAAGCGTCGCAATTTGTCCATGACCCCCGCCTGATCGTCCAGCAACAGGCCTTCGGTGATTTCGATGACCATCGCGCCGGGATTCAGGCCGATGGCTTGCAAATAGTCGATGCAATAAGCATCCGGGTTGCCGCGCACGAACTGGCGCGGCGATACGTTGACGCTGACCTGGCGTAATCCGTCGCGCGGGTACAGCGCATTCCAGCGTTGGGCGATGTCGGCCGCCTCGCGAAACACCCAGGCGCCGATTTCGTGGATCAGGTCGGTTTCCTCGGCTATCGGAATGAATTGGTCGGGCGGCACCATGCCGCGCTGGGGATGCCGCCAACGCAGCAGCGCCTCGGCCTTGACCAGCCGTCCGCTGCCGATCTCGATGATCGGCTGGCAATACACTTCGAGCTGGGCGAGGTTCAACGCGCCGCGCAAATCGGCGGCCAGTTGCAAACGTTGCCGGGCCTGTTCCCGCATACCGGGGGAGAAGAAGCTGAAACTGTTGCGGCCGATGTTCTTGGCGGCATACATGGCTTGGTCGGCGCAGCCGATCAAGGTTTCGGCGTTGTCGGCGTCCTGCGGATAGCTGGCGATGCCGATACTGGCCGAGACATAGGCATGATGGCCGTCGAGCTGGAACGGCTTTACCAAGGCATCGACGATGTTTTGGGCTACCCGGCTTTGCGGGATGATTTCGCCGACTTCCGCCAATGCGATGACGAATTCGTCGCCGCCCAGGCGCGCCACGGTGTCCGATTCCCTGACGCAGGCGCGGATGCGTTGCGCCGCTTCGACCAGCAGCAGGTCGCCGAATTCATGCCCCAGCGTGTCGTTGACTTCCTTGAAATGGTCCAGGTCGATAAACAGCACCGCCAGGTTATAAGCGCCGCGTTCGGCGCGGACGATTTCCTCGCGCAGCCGGTTGTTGAACAAGCGCCGGTTAGGCAAGTCGGTCAACGCGTCGTAACTGGCCTGATGGTGCATTTGTTGCTCGATGCGTTTGCGCTCGATGGCGATCGAACTTAAATGGCTGGACTGCAACAGCAACGCCAATTCGTCATCGTCGGGCGTGCCGAGCTGGTTGCTGTACAGTGTCAATACGCCCAACAGTTGCCTAGCCGACGAGAAAATCGGCTCCGACCAGCAAGCGACGGCGTTGATTTCGCTGATAAACGCCTGGCAAGCCGTCCAGCACGGGTGTTTGCGGATGTCTTCGAGGATGATGCGTTCCCGGCGCAACGCCGATTCGATCCAGCCATGGCAATGGCCGCTTTCGTTCAGCAACGGCAACGAACCGCGCCGGGGCGGGTACGATTTCGGAAACGACGCCGTGGTCACTATTTGCCGGTAGTTGCCGTCTTCGTCGAGCAGCAAGATACAGCAATAGCCGCCGATTTTCGACGATTCGACATACAACGCCACCTGCCCCAGGATAGCGTCCAGCCTCTCGCCATGCGCCATCATTTCGAATACGCGCTGGCGCTGGCCTTCGATGATCTGCCGGTGACGGCGGTCGCTTAAGTCGAAGCCCAAGGCCAATACGCTGTTGATTTGGCCGTCGATATCGAATTCCGGCACGATTTTCATCGCATGGCTGATCAAACGGCTGTCGGCGTCGATCCACTCCAGCGATACCTCGGTTTTTTTGCCGCTACGCATCACGTCTTTCAAAATGCCGAGATAGGCTTCCGCCGAGATATTGGTGGCGCGCCAGGCGTCCACCGCCGACAGGCCGAGTATTTCCGACTCGCTACGGCCGGTGATCAGCGAATACGCCTGGTTGACGTAAACGCGGCGAAATTGGCGGTCGTAACGCACGACCATGGTCGGCAGGTTTTCGACCAGCGTCCGCAATTCGCGTTCGCGTTGCCGGACCAGGTTCTCGGTCTGTGTGCGTTGGGTAATGTCTAAAATAGTGCCGACCAGGTATTGTTGCCCGGCATCGTCGGTGTAACAGGTTTTCTTGGTCAGGATGATATGCGTGATGCCGTTGCGATCGGTAAATTCTTCCTCGCTGATAGTGTCCCGGCCGCTGTCGAACACCTGTTCGTCTTTAGCCAAAAACACTTCAGCTTCGTGCGCCGGGAAAAAATCAAAATCGGACTTGCCGAGCAACTCTTCCATCGGGTAGCCCATCAGGTCGCAATACGCTTGGTTGAGATGCAGCCAACGATGCGCCCTGTCCTTGACGGATACCGGATCGGGGATCGCGTCGATGATGCGGCCTAGGAACTGCCGTGACTCGGTCAGCGCCTGCTCCGACTGCCGGCGTACCAATTCCGCCGCCACGCTGCTCGCCACCAGTTGCAATATCGAGGTAATCGCCGCCGTATCGCCGAACGGCTTGCCGTCCAGCACCGCAATCAGGCCGATTAGCGCGCCGGTCGAATCCCACAGCGGCAAACCAGCATAACTGTCAACCTGCAAGTCCTCCAACAGCGTGGCTTTGGGAAACTGCCTGCGCACATCGGCCGGATAACAGCACAACTTTCCGGCGATTACTTGTTCGCAAGGCGTGTCTTTAAGAGCGTAGCGCCTGTTTGGGATAACGTCGCCCTTGGCGTAGACCGCCACAGTTTCGGCATACCCTGGATTCGCGGCCAGCTTGTCGACGATGACGTAATCGACGGCCAGCGCCTGGCTCAAATAACGGGTCAGCGCAGGCAGGAATTCATCGCCGCTTTTCATCCAATCGGCTTGCGCGATGAATTTTAGTGCCTCCTCGGTACGCTTGCGCTCGGTGATGTCGCGCACCAGCGCGAGACTGAATTGCGCGCCGCCGTATTCGACCAATGACGTGCTGATCTCGACCGGAAACACGCGGCCGTCCTTGTGTCGGTGACGCGATTCGAACGCCGGCAAGCTGCCGTTTTCAAACGTCGATTGCAGCATCGCCATCGCCATCTCGCGCGTGACGTCGACATCGATGTCGGGCGGCGTCATGCCCAGCAGTTCCTCGCGGCGGTAACCCAACGAACGGCATGTGGCTTCGTTGACATAAGTAAAACGCAACTGATCGTCGATCAGCAGGATCGTATCGGCCGACAGATCGACCGCGCGTTCGATCAGCTCCAAGCGGTTCTGGATGCGTTTGCTCTCGGTCAAATCCTGCATGATCGTCGACGTGAACTCCGGCCGGCCTTCGATATCGCGGTGCAGCATCAGCAATTGGGCAACCGGGATTTCCCGTCCGTCGCGATGCCGTAGCGCGCTGTCGCCGCGCCATACACCGCATTCCAGGACTGAGGGAAAACCCGTTTCCAGAACCCGTTTAGCCGCCCATTCCGGGTGCATGTCGGCGACATGCATCGTCGACAAGTCGGCATCGTCCGGCAAGCCGACCATGCGCCGCGCCGCGCGGTTGTGATACAACAAATTGCCTTGCATGTCCGCGCTGCCGATGAAGTCCGCCGATTCTTCGAGTATCGAAATCAAACGCTGCTTTTCCTTTTCGGCGCGCTGGCGTTCGGTAATGTCCTCGACGATCGACCAGATATAGCGTTGCCCGTCTTGGCCGGCAATCAGCATGCCGTTCAAGCGAATGGCGATTCGACAGCCATTTTTTTGTCGATATTCCTTTTCATAAGGGCCGTAACGCCCGATTCGGGACAACGCCTCCAGTTGCTCGACCTCTTGCGTTTCGTATTCCTTGGGGGTTAATGCCCAATAGTCCAAGGTTTTGAGTTCGTCGGCGGGATAACCGCAGATAACGCGGAACGCCTCGTTGAATTCGATAAAACGGCCGATCATATCGGTCAGCGCGATGCCGAGCGGGGCCAATTCGTACAGGCCGCGCAGCTTTTCCTCGCTTTCGCGTAAGGATGCTTCGGCGTGCTTGCGCTCGGTAATATCGAGCATCAGGCCGTGCCAGATAATGCCGTCGTCGCCGTCGCGCTCCGGCAACGAGCGGCATTCGATCCAGCGCTCGGGATAACCCGGACGCAGCACGCGCACCTCGGCGCGAAACGGCGTTAGCGCCTGCATCGATTCGGCAATCGCGGCCATGATGCGCGGCGCGTCGTCAGGATGCGCCAACGCATGCAGCGGCGCCATGTCGTCCTTGACGTCATCGGCCGTCAAACCATAAATGTCCTCGATGCCGCGGCTCGCGAACGGGAAGCTGCAATGCCCGTCGGGCGCCATGCGAAAGCTGTAAATAAAGCCCGGCAAGCTGCTCAGCACATGGCTCAATCGCCGCTCGGCGGCCTTGCGCCCGGTAATGTCCTTGCCGATCGTGACGATGCGCACCGGATCGGAGTCCGGCACGACCGCGATGGCCGTTTCGTAGTCGCGCCGTTCGCCGTCGCGCGTGACTAGCGCCAGTTCGTAGCTGGAAGGCACTGCTTCGCCTGCCAGCCGGTGCTGATGGTAGTCCATGATCCGCGCCCTGTCGTCGGGATGGACGATGTCGATCAGCGGCGGATGCGCATCGATTTCCGCGTCCGTGTAGCCGAACTCGTACGCCAGCTTACGGTTGCCGACATGGACGATGCTGCCGTTCTCGACGATCATCAACTGCATGCCGGCGTCGGCGACGGCGTTCAGCAGGGTTTGCTGTAGATTCGCCTGGCTGACCAGCGCGGCTTCCATGCGTTTACGCTCGGTGATGTCCTGAAGAATGCCGACCAGGTACGCATCGCCGCGCTCGTCGAGGTAACGGATTTTCTTCGTGACGACGGTATGGATTTTGCCGTCGCGGTTGGTGACTTCGTTCTCGTCGACGCGTTCCACGCCGCTATCGAACACCGCCTCGGCCTGCGCCCGGAAGCGATCGGCTTCGTTTTTCGGGAAGATGTCGTCATAGCTTTTGCCCAGCAAGTCCTGGTGCGGATAACCCATGAACTCTGAAAATGCCGGATTGATCAGCACCCAGCGATGTTGACTATCCTCGACGAACACCGGATCCGGGATGGTCTCGATAATCCGGCTCAAAAATTGCCGCGACTCCTCCAAGCGCTGCTCCGAGCGTCGACGCTCCAGTTCCGCCGCGGCGCTGGTCGCAACCAGTTGCAACAGCGACGCAACGGTGCGTTCGTCCGCTATCGGCTTGCCGTCCATCACGGCGATCAAGCCGATGATCTGGCCCGTCGAATCCCATAGCGGCAGGCCGATATAACTTTCGACCTGCATGTCCACGAGCAGGGTGTCGTTCGGAAACTGCTGTTGCACCTGTTCGGTATAGCAACATAGCCCGCTCGCCATCACGTTCGCGCAAGGCGTGTGTTCGAGACGGTATTGCAGATTCGGCAGTATTTTTCCGCGTGCGTACAGCGCGACCGTTTCGGCATGGTTCGGATCGGCGGCCAGCTTGTCGACCAACACATAATCGACGCCCAGCAATTGGCCCAGATAGCGCACCAGCTCGGTCAGGAATACCCTGCCGTCCGCCATCCAACTGCGTTGCGCGATGAATTTCAGCGTCTTGTCGACCCGTTCGCGCTCCGCGATTTCCTCACGCAACAGGCGGTTGCTGGCGCTTAGCTGCGCGATCCTCTGTTCCAGTTCCGCCTGCTGGCGTTGCAATTGCCGGTTTTGTTCTTGCAGTTGCTCGCGCATGGACTTTATGACGAGGTGCGCGCCGACCCGCGCGACGACTTCGTCGATCTGCATGGGCTTGGTCAGGTAATCGACGCCGCCCACCTCAAAGCCGGTGAGATTGTGTTCGGTTTCGGTCAGCGTGGTCAGAAAAATCACCGGTATGTCGGCGGTGTCGGGATTCTGCTTCAGGCGACGGCAGACCTCGAAGCCGTCCATCCCCGGCATCATCACATCCAGCAAAATCAAATCCGGCTTTACCAACGCCGCGCACGCCAGGCCTTCATGACCGTCCTGAGCCACCACCAAACGGTAAGCGCTTTCCAAGCTTTCCAGACATTCGACCAGTACGCCTAAATTATTCGGAACGTCATCGACAATCAAAACGGTGGGGCTGCGGCCTATGCTTGCTGTTGCTGCGGTCATCGACATCTTCTCCTCGGTGTCTGTTTCATGTTAGTTGGTTCGTGTTCGCCTGTTTTTTAAACCGGATGTAGGCCGGGTGTACTCCAATGCTGTTCGCTGGTTCCCAAACTCCTGAGACTGTGAAAGTATTTTAAAGACCTATAAAAACCTGTATTTGAAAACTCTCAACCTATTGATTTTTAATATATGCACGGAGTACAAACCTAGGTTTGTACTCCAAATACTGAATGCTTTCACAATCTCTCCTGTTTGGGAATGCAGTCGACGAAGCTCTTGCTTCGCGTATTCAAGAGCCATTGGCGGGGGCTGAGCTTTTATCGTTCCCACGCTCCGACATGGTAATACTGTCTTGGCGCTTCGCATCCCGTATCGCCACGCTGGAGCGCAACAAACTGCATTCCCATGCCGGAGCGCTCATCGTTATGCACAAGTCGAGTTGAGCCTAAAAGTGCCGTCATTCCGGCAGGGATTGCCGGACCGGTTAGAGCGCGGTAGCGAATCCAGTGCCCTGGACGGGTAATTTGTCGCTGGCACAAGCGCTTGGTTTAGGCGAAGTGCCAGTCCACAGACTCACTTCCCTGCCGGAATGACGTGCTTTGACACACTTGTCTATAACGATGAGTGCCGGAGCATGGGAACGATAAAAAGTCGATAATTTCCTTGATGTTCAAAATGCCCAGCGCGTAGGTTCGCCGCCGAGCATGAAGGTGAGGTACTGCCCGGCGTCGGCGGTCGGCTGCAAGGTCGATACCGCCGGTAATTGTTGCGTGGAGCTGGTTACGATGGCGGTCATAAGGGACTCCTAGAACGACTCGAATTTGCTTAAATCGTAGTCGCCGGCAACGCGGCCTGTCGGCGCGACCGGCTTGGCTTTTCCCGATTGGGTTTTGTCGGACCACAGCGGCGCTTTCGCGGCGCGGCGGCTGAATATCGCGTCGTTGCCGGCGATTTTGAAAAAGCTCATCAGGTTTTGCAATTGCTCGGCCTGCGCCGTCATTTGCTCGGCGGTCGCCGCCAGTTCCTCGCTGGCCGATGCGTTTTGCTGCGTGATCTGGTTCATTTGGTTCATCGCGCTGTTGACTTGCGCGACGCCGACCGATTGCTCCTGCGACGCAGCGGCGATTTCCTGTACCAGGCTCGATGTTTTGGCGATGCTCGGCACGATTTCATCGAGCAGTTTGCCCGCGGTTTCGGCGGTGTCGACGCTGGTTTCGGCCAGTTCGCCGATTTCCTGCGCCGCGACCTGGCTGCGTTCGGCGAGTTTCCTGACTTCGGCGGCGACCACAGCGAAGCCCTTGCCGTGTTCGCCGGCGCGCGCCGCCTCGATAGCGGCGTTCAGCGCCAGCATGTTGGTCTGGTAGGCGATGTCGTCGATGATGCCGATTTTTTTGGCGATGTCCCTCATCGCGTCAACCGTCTGTTTAACGGCGACGCCGCCTTCGGACGCTTCCTTGTTGGCCTTGCCGGCCATGCCGTCGGTCATCTTCGCGTTTTCGGCGTTCTGGCCGATGCTGGCCGCCATCTCTTCGATGCTGGCGCTGGTTTCCTCGACGCCGGCCGCCTGTTCGCTGGACGCTTGCGACAAGGTTTGCGACGTGGAACTGATTTGCTCGGAGGCGGTGCCGAGCTGTTCGGCGGCGCTGTTTACTTCGCCGATGATTTGCGCCAGTTTGGCGACGGTGTTGTTGATGGTGTCCTTGAAGTCGCCGAGCCGGCCTTGGTAGTCGCCTTTGACGGTGCGGGTCAGATCGCCTTGTTCGACGTAGTTCAGCACTCCGATGGCTTCGTTGACAGGTGATACGATGCCGTCCAAGGTTTTGTTGATGCCACTCACCAGTTGATTCCAGCCGCCCTGAAATTTTTCGGCGTTGGCGCGTTTTTCCAATTGGCCTGCCGTAGCGCCTTGAATAATGAGGTCGGTTTCAGCCAACAGCTCGCCCATCATCTTGACCAGCGAATTCAGGTTGTCGCGGATGACACGGTATTCTCCTTGGTAATCGGTGCCGATGATTTCGGGAATCACGCCCTTGGCGATACGATCGACATAACAGGACGTCACTTTCAGCGGCTCGGCGATGTTGGTGATCGTATCGTTGATGCCTTGCACCAGCTTGCGAAAATCGCCTTGATATTTATCGGCGTCGACGCGGGTATCGAGATCGCCGCGGCCTTAATCAGCACCCCGGTATCGGCCAGCAAGTCTTTCAGCGTGTCGGTCATGTTTTTCATCGCCGCCATCACGCTGACGTTGTCGCCGGCATTTAAGGGGATCGCCGTACTGAGGTCGCCGGCGGCGATTCTGTTAGCCAAATCGGCGACGAGGCCCGGCTCGCCGCCCAGTTGACTCGCCAATTTGCGCACCACCCAAACGCCAATCGCTGTAATCAATATCAATACGGCAAGCGTAATGACAATACTGAGCGTGGTCGCGGAGTCTTTAGTCGCGACAGCAACCTTCGAACCCTCGTCGCAAAGATTTTTGTTGAAGAAAAAATGCTCCGTAAAGGCTTTTTCAACCTTCAGCGCGGATTCTTCGCCGTTTTGCAATAGCGCCTGAGCTTGCTCGTTTTGGTTTTTCCGAGAGAGTGCCAAGGCTTGTTCCAACCCGGCATAATAGTCTTGCAACAAGTCGCGGTCAAACGCCAATAAACGCGCATCCTCGTCATTCGACAGTAACGGTTCGTAATCCTTGAGCGCTTTTTCTATGCCGGCTTTTTTTCCGCTTATGACGCTGTCCCATTCCGCCATTTTCGCGTCGTCGGTGCTCAACACATGCCGAAAACTCACGGTGCGGATATTTTGGAAGTTAACCAACGCATCTCCCAGCACCAACAAACTGGGAACGGTATTGATGGTGCCGTAATTGGCGGTTTCGTAAATTTTGCCCATTTGCATCTGTCCCAGTCCCGTCAGCCCGACTAAACCGAGTATTGCAAGGGCAATCATGCCGTACAAACGTTGTGCTACTGTCATCTGAATCACCTTATTTTTTAAGTTGAGCAGGGTAAGCACTGGGCACCGTGCCCGCCGACAAGGTACATCGATGGTGCATACAAGGTAACTTCTCATTACCCGCAGGTAGCCGTCGTCCCGAATCAAATCAGACAGCAGCGGAATGTTGTTGTCGGCAAGGAACCTATCCTTGAGATAATGTCAAAACGAACTATTGTGTTTTAAGCAAGTTTTTTAAGCTGGCGAAAGTATCCCTGCACCTTCGCCCATTATCACTTCGCGTGCTGGCGCTTATCTTTCGTTTTTTGACGGTGTCCCGAATGTCCCGTTCGCTCAGGTTGTTGTGGAACGGTTATCGTCTTTCAGAAACGTTGCCCAAAAATTCTAAGGTCAAAAAGCACCTGCAACAGTGGCTGCAGCAACATCTTCTGATCCAGCAACGACTAACAGGCCTCCCGTTATTAGTCAGCAGTGACATTATAGAATTCCTGTTGGGTAATTAAGCACATTATTGAGCGCAGTCCTCATGCTGACATGAGTCGGGCAACCTTGTTAATTCCGGCTCTCTGTGGAAACCTGGATAAGGCAACGGTTTCCCAAGCATTAGGCCACGCACGCCATAATGACTTGGAAATCTGGGAGAAAGAAAACATTCCATATACTGTACGCAAGAAACATCAGGCTTTTTTTGCCTTCGCCAGCCTGAAAAAGACCATGCAGAAAACTTACGTTTCATTCTGGGACGTTCTGGGTGATCGAATTAAACCGTGCGGTGCGTTCCGCCGTTGCCGGATATCGTCCGTGGCCGAGCAGCAGTTGCGTCAGCAGTGCCGTGAGTTATTGAGAAGTTACTGCCAAACATCCCTGCTTCATCCCAGCTTTCAGCCCCGCAGATCACTGCGCACAACGTCAGTAGTCGGATTTCAGGCATCGGATGCAACTTTTTTCGTTCAATCCGAGGACCGTTGAGCTGACCAAAAATATCTAGAAAATTCATTTCTTTCTCGTCCTTGATCATTGCTTATGTCGCTATTATCCCTAAATTCGGTTGGTTTGGTTGCTATTTTTAATGAGATAGCCCCGGGGTTTTTACATGATTAATTGACAAAACCTATTCACATCCGTATAGTGCGCATTCAATTTGCTTTTACAGCATTCTCTGCCGAGGTGGTGAAATTGGTAGACACGCTAGCTTCAGGTGCTAGTGGCCGCGAGGCCGTGAAGGTTCAAGTCCTTTCCTCGGTACCAAGATTATTTAGTATTATCAAATACTAAAAGATTTCCTTTAAGCTCATAATGGAAGGTTTATTCTATGCTTATGTTGTCACTATAACAGCATAGTGACAGGCAGGGTAACATCAAATTAATACCCGCCCTCTATAGGCATAAATACGCTTTGTTATACTCCAAACGGTCAACTTTTTGGTTTCCCAATTTTGCAAAAATATTGTAAAAAGACAGGAAACTACCGCACAGGATGCCCGTGATTACCCTCGATCTGACCGAACAACAACTGGACGCCCTTCCCCCGAAAAAAGTGCCTGACCGTTTACCTTAGGGCAAAAGGCTACTCGCGTGATGCGATTGCGGACATCGCCCGGGTTGCCCCCCGACACCGTGCCCCATCATATCAAAAGTTATGCCGAGGCGGCCGGCTTGTTCAAAGACCGCTGCCGCCAGCCGTAAAGCCAGTTGGAACTCCATACGGCGGAACTGAGGGCGCTGTTCGAAAAAAAACACCTCACACGGTCAACCAAACGATAGACATGATTTTCGAGCAGACGGGCATTCGCCTGAAGCACTCCGCATCACGCGGGTGCTGGAAATGCCCGCTACCAAAAATGTCGGTCGGTTGCCGACAAGGCCGCAGAACTGGACATCGGACTTCTTTACCTGCCGTCTTACTCCCTTCTTACCCAGAAAACGTACAACTTTAAAATGCCGAAAAGCCTTATAAGTCAAAGGGTACAGCATTACAAAAGTATACGATTTCTCACTCAGATGGGAGTATTTATGCCCTTTGGGTACCCCCCAACCTGAACCTGATCGAACGGTTATGGCGTTTCGTCAAAAAAGAAGCTCTGTGCAGCAACAGTATGCGATGCGTATGATTAATTCATTTCGTAGATATTTTTGAGTTAAAGATTGACATTGCCAAGCACCCCCTATATTATCTCTCCAGCTTGAAATTGTTTTACCGTTATGCTTATCGTTACGAAGTTTTCTTTCTGTATTTTCTCGTCCTGTTTATCATAAGTAATTCTTAAATTTTCCAGCTCCACCCGCCTTAAAAGGCTTTACA
>Ga0172380_10005132_pt1 | contig 16163 bp, 21 predicted proteins | sample Leawe162metaG_FD_119747 | JGI IMG/M metagenome (GOLD analysis project Ga0172380, IMG submission 119747) | Leachate microbial communities from a municipal landfill in Southern Ontario, Canada - Leachate well 162 metaG | ecosystem: Engineered > Solid waste > Landfill > Unclassified | place...
GGGCATGAGCTGGAAGGGTTGAGTCCTGGAGTCCTGAAGCGGGCGGATATTATCGCGGAGATTCCGATGGTAGGCAAAAAGCACTCGCTCAACGTTTCGGTTGCATTCGGTGTAGCCGCTTACGCCCTGCGTTTTAACACACGAATGTAAGGGGTATACTATTGGTATGGGAGATTTAAAGGACAAACGATGTATTCCCTGCGAAGGAGGTACTCCTCCCGTTAGTCTGGAGGATTTATTTGAGTACAAAAAACAAATACACGAGGATTGGCGCGTTACCGACGAAGGCAAGAAAATAAAGCGAGATTTTACCTTCCCTGATTTTAAAGAGGCGATGGAGTTCGCGAACAAGGTTGCGGGTGTGGCCGAAGAAGAGCAGCATCATCCTGATATTTCTATTTCGTATAATAAGGTAGTGATTTCATTGTGGACGCACGCCATTGGGGGATTGAGTGAAAACGATTTTATTATGGCGGCAAAGATAGATATAGTATTTTCTTAAACAGATATGAATAAATTGATTTCTCTTCAGTTATTTAAAAAGCTATACGGTGTAGGTATCGTCGTAATCCTCGTAGGCATATTAGTAGTTTTTTTTAATTTGCCCGGCAAGATTAGCCCAGAACTTCAGAAAGAGAATGGGAAAATGGCAAATGAGGAGATGGCGGTAGACAGTTTTGCGAAGTCTGACAACGGGTCTTTCGATGAAGAGTACGAAGAAAGACGATTAAGTAAGCTTCCGTATGTTGTAGCCAAGAGGTTTTACGCGGAGGACCTAGGGATTGAATTTACCTATGCGTTGCGATGGCCAGATTCGTCGGACTACGAAATTAACCCCGTGCAGGTCGGCTCCATTGTTTATATTGACGCTTTACCGGGAGAAGGGGGTCATTCGGTAGAAGTTTTTACAAAAGATTCTAATATTTCGTTTGAGGAGGCGCTTAGGCGACAGTTTTCTCTTCCACAAGACTGCATTGTGCGTTCCCTCGCATTGGACTTTTTATTGCCAGGGTATAACGCGGCTCAAATTATTTCTCCGATAAGTATTTTTGAGGACTACGACGCTGCTGCTGCAAAATGCTCAAAATATCTCCAGGAGAATGGTGCCCGGTACTTTATGATGAATGAGAGGGTTCCAGATAAGTTTATTTTTGTTGACCTGGGTCAGTATCTTTCAACAAGCGATGGAATCTATACCCCCGATTTTGAAGGGGGAGACAAGCCGTGGAATTCCTCGCTTAGAATTTTGCACTAGGTTGCTCCATGGATAAAAACCTCATCGGGGCGCACGTTTCTTCTGCGGGAGGGCCGCACAAAGCAATTGAACGGGCGGCGGAGTTAGGTGTTTTGGCGTTCCAAACATTCGGTTCTTCACCGAAGCAGTACCAGGTAACCGAGCCGAAGGAAGAAGATGTTGCTGCATTTAAAGAAATGCGAAAAAAAGCCGGAATCACCCACGTTTTTTTGCATGGGCCGTACTTGGTAAATCTCGCATCATCAACGCCCGCGGTGCGGCATTCGTCACGCACCGCCCTTGCCGGGCACTTGCGTATTGCGCAACGACTGGGGGTGGACGGGGTTATTTTCCACGTGGGTTCGGTAGGAAAGGGCAATGGCAGGGAAGATGCTTTAGATCGGGTCATCAAGGGGATGAAGGAGGTGCTAGAGAAAGTTCCAGGAACCGCGGATTTGATACTAGAAAATGGCTCAGGGGGCGGCGGAAAGATTGGCGCCACTGTTGAAGATTTGGCAGCTATTGTAAAGGGCGTTGATTCGGCGCGAGTCGGAGTGTGCGTAGATACTTGCCACGCCTATGCGGCAGGTGTTCTGGTATGCACCGAAGAAGGCGTTAACGATTTTTTTGATAACTGGGAGCAGGAGTTGGGCGAGGGCGTGCTGCGCGCGTTGCACGCGAACGATTCCAAGGGAGCGGCAGGGTCATATTTGGACCGGCACGAAAATATCGGGGAAGGATTTATTGGTAAGGAGGGATTTGAGAATCTTTCAAAAGACCCACGCGCCAGTGCCGTCCCTTGGATTTTGGAAGTGCCGGGATTTGAAGGAGAGGGGCCGGATAAGAAAAATGTTGATATACTAAGAAAAATAATTTCCTAACACTATGATTGAGGCATTGGTACTGGGAACGATACAAGGAATTGCGGAGTGGTTGCCTATTAGTTCAGACGGAATGGTAGTATTGGCGAAGCAGTATCTTTTTAACGATACATCTAGCATTGCTGATTTGTTGAAGTTTGCACTTCTCTTGCACGCCGGTACGCTTGTTGCGGCAACGGTATACTTTCGCCGTGATGTCATTCAAATTTTAAAGGGACTCATTTGGTGGAAGCAAGCAGATGATGAGATGCACTCCCTTATCCGTTTTCTTTTTTTCAGTACAGCCACAACCGGAGTAGTGGGATACGCCATGCTTACCTTGCTGGAGGATCCGATGGTGTGGAGGATACTGGAGTGGTGGGAGGCAGGAAGGGTATTGACCGCCCTTACCGGTATAGCACTCTTGGCAACTGCTTTTTTTCAGTGGAAGGCAGGGCGCCACGGCGCGGGTAAGCGAGAGGCGCGCGACCTCACAATGGCCGATGCTTTGACGCTCGGGCTAGCGCAGGGGTTCACTGTCTTGCCCGGGCTCTCACGCTCTGGTACTACCGTTTCGCTCCTTCTATTGCGAGGCGTTGCGGATACGAGTGCTTTACGCGTGAGTTTTTTAATGAGTATTCCGGTAGTGTTTGCCGCCAACATCGCCATCAACTATGAGTATTTCCTCGCTCTCACGCCCGAAACAGTCATCGGAATTGGCGCCGCCCTTGCATGGGGGTTCGCGACCATTTACTGGCTTATGGGGCTGGCGAGTAAAGTAAACTTTACGAAGTTTGTTTTGTTTTTTGCGGTGGTAACACTCGTTGCGGCGTTTGTATAAAAAAAGAGGCTCGTCTACTCCGGGGGAAGCAGACGAGCCTAGTATGGTGGATGGCACCCTTGCACTGTCTAATGAACCTTGTCCGCAAGCAGCCATTCGAGAGTGTCTATCCTCGTGGGATGACGCCACCATGCGCCATTGAAAGGAGGTACACGGACATTATTTATACTAACATATCCTCAATATATGTCAATATTCTCTCAAAAAGTATACGATGCGGTGAGGCGCATCCCTAAGGGTGAGGTTGCTTCGTATAAAGAAGTTGCTGAAATGGCGGGGTACCCCGGCGCATTTCGCGCGGTTGGAACCGTGCTGAGCAAGAACACGGATTTAACCGTACCGTGCCATCGGGTTATCCGTGCCGATGGACGGGTTGGCGGGTACCAGGGTGGACGGGGTGGGGGAGAAGAGATAAAGCGCGCTCGCCTTGAGGAAGAAGGAGTAGAGGGGGTACTATAAAGTATATGGAAATCAACGTATCAACACTCGTTGCCGCACTCGCCCTGCTTGTTATTGGTAGGGTGTTTATTTCCGTTGGTGCGCGCCGTTTGGCGCGGGTTGCCAGGGAGCATAGCGGAGGGACCGGTCGCCTCGCTGAAAATGTACACCGCGCGCAGGCCTTGCGCACCATTATTGTCTCAGTTGGTAACATTGTGCTTATAACAATTACCGCGTTGATGGCATTGACCGCGTTTGGCGTAAATACGACCGCGCTTTTGACCAGTGCCGGCGTGTTGGGGCTGGCCGTTGGATTTGGCGCACAGACCATTGTTAAAGATTTTATTTCCGGACTGTTAATACTACTTGAGGGTCAATACAATATTGGCGATAGGGTAAAAATTGGAAGCGCGGAAGGAGAGGTATTGCGCGTAACAGCCCGCTCTACCGTGTTACGTAATAAAGAAGGTAATACATTCTATATTGCCAATGGTTCGGTAGATAACGTGATTAACTACTCACAGTCTGAAGGAGGAGGCGGTAAAGAAGATGGGGAGACTGAAGAAAAGAAGTAATGGCACTCTTGCCCTCAAAACCCAGTGAGCGCTACGCGTGGACGAACCACGCGTATTTTAAAATGAAGCAGTACCGCTTGAGCGAGTCGCTCGTGAAGCGGGTTATTCGGTACCCAGCCCGCATAGAAAAGGGAATACTTGAGGACGCGATTGCGGTAATGCGGCCCGCCAAAGCAAAAAACTATTCTGAAATTTGGGCAATGTATGTAACCACGAAGCGCGGGCAACTGCGCATTATCACGGCATGGCGCTACCCGGGTAAAAGCCCGGAGCGCGATCCAATTCCCGCTGAGATTTTAGAAGAAGTACGAAGAATACTATTTTAGGGTACTATTGACAAAATACAAATAATGGTGTAATATAGAATTATAGTTCCGTAAAAAACTGTGGCGCAAGCCGCTTGTCTAGGAGGTTCCAAGATGACCAAGCGCACGACCGAGTCCACGCTTCTGACCATTGACCGCTCTCACCCCTTTGACCCTTCGCATCTCCCCGGGGGGCTGAGCATCTGGCGTGAAGACGACCGAGCCCTCGCCGTCACAGAGCTGGACCTTTCGAAGGTTCTTCTCTGGGAGATCGACAGGGGGGAAGAGGACTTGGACGGGGAGCTGAGCATGGACGGCGAGGAGGTGCTCCGCGCCCTGAAGGATGCCAACTACATCCCCTTGGACGCGAAAACCATGCAGACGCTCCTGGCTCAGGACCTCGTTCCTAAGGAGTGGGAGGAGAGGGCTGAGGGGATCGTCTTCCTCGGCTCGATCTTCCGGGATCAGTACATGGTGGAGGAGGTCTTCGCTCTGGACTGGCACTCCCGTAGCCAGGCGTGGCGCTTTGAGTGCGGACTGTTCGACGCCTCCTTTCAAAGGGGCGCTCACGCCTTCGCCGTCATCCCCGCGTAGATAGCAGGTACCCGCCTCACCGGTGGGCACCAAAAAGACAACCAGCAATGGTTGTCTTTTCATTTCTAGGGGCTATTACGCTATTTTTTTGATGGTATACGTTTTTGGTCCCGCGGGAGTGGCGGCGGTTGTAACCGCGCCCACCTCACGATCCATAAACGCAGAGCCCAGAGGAGAGTCGTAGGAAATTTTTCCGCTTGCCGGATCTGCCTCTTCTTTGCCGGTAATGGTAAACTCACGCTCCGAACCATCTTGGGTAACAACGGTTACCACCGAACCCAAGCCAACCATTCCACTTTCTTTTTTTGTTTCAACTTGCGCGTGTTTCAATTCTTCTTTCAGGGCGGAAATTCTATCCTCTAATTCTGTCTGACGGCGCTTGCCGTCGTGGTAGGCGAAGTTTTCTGAAAGGTCGCCCTGAGAGATTGCTTCCTTTAAAATTTTTGCAATAATCGGGCGTTCTTCACGTTCAAGGCGCTCAAGTTCTGTTTTGAGCTTTTCATATCCCGATTTTGTCATCTTCCCCATACTTTCTTCCTACCACGGGGGGATGGTATACTACAATGGTAGCAGGCAGTATAGAAATATAAGCACTATATGAGCGTATGAATTCTCGTCTTCTTCTTATTGGGCTCGTAGCCGTGATACTCGTGCTCACCGTCATATATTTTATGTCGGCGCCAACGCAGCAGGGAGTGAGTTTGGATGATAGTTCTTCACAAGAAACTGGGCAGGGGGTTAATACAAATATTAGCGATTCATCAGATACGAATAATTCACCAGAGCAATCTATGCAAGATATTACGAAACTCAACGTTGTAACTGTGCAAGAAGGTACCGGAGAAGCGGCGAAGGTAGGAGACACGATTACCGTGCACTACACCGGAACATTACTGAACGGTACAAAATTTGATTCATCGCTTGACCGCGGCACGCCATTTAGCTTCCAGTTGGGCGAGGGGCGCGTGATTGCCGGTTGGGACCAGGGCTTGGTAGGCTCGAAAGCGGGTCAAAAACTGCGCTTAGAAATTCCTTCAGAGCTTGCCTACGGCAGTCGTGCTATGGGCCCAATTTCCGCCAATTCCGACCTTATTTTTGAGGTAGAAGTTGTCAGTATTACCCCAGCATCGTAAAAAGTAGTTTTTATTAGCTAAAAAATTATTATGGCAAATGTAACCATCTACAGCACCCCAACCTGTCACTTCTGCCACCAGGCAAAGGATTTCTTCAAGGAAAACAATATTGAGTACACCGAGAAAGATGTTGCGGTTGATTTAGATGCCCGCCGAGAGATGGTCGAAAAGACCGGCCAGTTAGGCGTGCCCGTAATTGAGGTTGATGAGAAGATTATGGTCGGGTACGATCACGATACACTCGCTGAAGCGCTCGGCGTGCACGTATAATTTCTATGTTGCTTCACTTGTTAGAGAAAATACTGGACGAAGGAGAGGCACAAGCACACTGTGATATTCCTTGTGGTATCTACTCAACGCACCAGGCGGGGATAGCCGCCGAAACCGTTGAGGTTATGGTGGGCAAGATTCTCAACCCGCCGGTAGTTGATGAGTCTGACCCTGAATCGGTACGAAACTTCCATAATGCTATGACCCGTTTTGTTATGGCGAAGGAAGAGTGGGCAGAAACTTGTAAACGGGAACTTCTTATTTTATGGACGGATTACTTTAAGGACGAACACCTTACGCAGGTTCCTGACCTACATAAACGCATATGGCGCGCGACGAAGTTAGCCTCTAAGAATAAGCGGGAGGTAAGCGCCGAAGCAGCAGCTGCTCTGCGCGCGGCGGTAGAAGAAGTCGCTGAGGCGTTTAAAAAAACAGAAGGGGAAAACGCGAAGGCGTACCGCCAAGAGTGGCTCTAACAGGATGAGATTTTTTCCTCTCGCTACACTACGGGTTGTGGGGCGGAGTATGATGCCAACATTCGTTCCTTCGCACCGTATTCTCGTGAATAAGGCAGCATACGCCCTGCGTCCACCAAAGACGGGGGATATTGTCGTACTCCGCCACCCAGAAACGGGGGCGACGCTCGTGAAGCGTGTCGTTGCGGGGGGCGAGTCGGAGGTAACGATGCGCTACGGGCGTTTATTTGTAGATAATAAGCCGGTGCTTTCAGTGTCGGGTAAGGATATAATGAACGACACCCAGCTGGCGCAATGGCGCGTTCCTAAAAATAGTTTTTTTGTCGCAGGGGATAATCTGCACGCCAGTACCGATAGTAGGCATTTTGGGTGTGTTGCGAGGAGGCACATACAGGGTAAGGTTGTCGGGTCGTTTTTAATGGAAGAGTAGGCCCGGGTTCGGTTGCTACCTTATTAAGGGGGAGGAGATTTTTATGCCGAAACCAAATATTGGACAGGGGGATGGGGGAGAATCTTTTTTATTTGGAAGTGGAAAGCGATTTCCCAAGGATAATGCGCAGTTTGAGGCACTGGGAACACTCGATGAATTAAATAGTGCTGTTGGGTACGCGCGGGCTCTGTCGCAAGATGCCACAACACAGAAACTCCTAGGGACCATCCAGGAGCATTTGTTTGAAGCCCAATCGGTGGCAGGAACAGAACCGGGGTACGAACGCGACAAACGTGTTCCTCGTTTTGGACGCGCGCGAGTTGCATTTTTGGAGCGGGCAATTGTTCGTTTAGAAAGTAACGCGCCATCGCTTCAGCATTTTATTCTTCCCGGAGGATCGCCCGAAGCTGCTTGGTTGCACGTATGCCGAACGCTATCGCGCCGGGCCGAACGGCGGCTCGTGACGCTTTCTCGCGAAAAAGACCTTGACCCCGCGGTCCGCTCGTACGTAAACAGACTTTCGGACGTTTTTTTCGCGCTTGCGCGGATGAGCAATACAAGAGCGGGCATTGCCGATACGGAATGGAAGGGGCTGAAAAAGCCCTAATTTTTGCTTGATAGGAGGTCTTTTGGGCGGTATAACAAAGAATAAGGCCTTTATGGAACATTCGATTACTTTAGGGTCCCTCCCTACGCATTATACCGAATATGGAAGCGGCACTGCGGTCCTTATTTTGCATGGCTGGGGGTCTTCGGCCAGTACATGGAAAGACGTGCAGGAGTATTTTTCTTCGCACGGCTATCGCGCTATTGCACTTGATTTGCCCGGCTTTGGCAAAAGCGCGGAACCGCCGCGGGAATGGGGCCTGGCAGAGTACACTGATTTTATACGTTCGTTTGTTGACCAAGAAAAAATTGGGCGTTTTGTGCTGGTAGGGCATTCTTTTGGGGGACGCATCGCTATTGATTACGCGGCACGCTACGGCGAAGGAGTGGTAGCGCTCATTTTGTGCGCTTCGGCAGGGATTATTCGTTCACGGAGTTTGAAGCGATCCATATTCGCGCTTATTGCCCGCGTTGGGTCTATGGTTACCTCAATTTCTTTTTTGGGAAGTGTGAAGGCGTTCGCACGAAAGGCTATGTACGTTGTAGTAGGTGAACGCGACTACTACAATGCTTCTCCGGTAATGAAGGAGGTGATGCGGCGCGTGTTAGAAACCCCGCTCGCGCACCTTCTGCCCAGGATTTCCCAGCCAACATTATTGGCGTGGGGGGATGCTGATGAGGCAACGCCTCTCTCCCACGCGCGAATGGCGCACCAACTACTACCTGACAGCACACTCGCTATTTTTGAAGGACGCGGGCATTCGCTCCAGCGGGAAATCCCACAGGATTTAGCAGGACGTATCATCCAATTTTTGACTGAAAAAAATATACAGCCATGACCACCTACCTCGCGCTTCTCATTGCAGTATTTTGGGCAATTTCGGCCGCCAAAAGCGTGTTCTTTTGGGAGTACCTATGGCAAATAAAAGAGTATCGGCGCGACCGGATGCGTGCGCACTTTGAGCTCGCGTCCTCACAACGCCTGCTATTGAATAAGCGCCTCGCCCTGATTGGTGTGTTGCTCGTTATTACGCTGCTCTCTCGATTTCTTTCCGAGTGGGTGCAATTTTTTGCCGCACTCGGAGCATTGGTTTTCTATGGAATACTCTGCGTGCGCACGATAGAGCAGTTTCAGAAACGTCGCCTACGCATACCCGCATTTACGTCGCGCGTCATCGCCTCCCTCGGCGTTACAGCAACCTTGTATGCCGCATTCTTTGCCCTGGTATGGGTGTATGCGCCGCAGTGGTTGCTGCAGGCAATCCTAGTGGCTGACGCGGCAACACCCCTTGTGGTTGCCCTTGGTATCGCGGTATTCACGCCGCTTTCCGCTATGACGAAGCGACGAATTATGGAACAAGCGCGTGCAAAACGCGCTTCCCTGGAAGGCGTTCTCGCTATTGGCATTACCGGAAGTTACGCAAAGACGAGCGTAAAGGAATATACTGCCGCTATTCTTTCTCAAAAGTTTAAGGTCCTCAAGACCGAGGCGAACAACAATACTGAAATTGGCATTGCCAATACTATTTTGAAGCGTTTGGATGAAAATTATGACGTATTCGTTGCTGAAATGGGCGCATATCGCAAGGGCGAAATTGCAGCAAGCGCGGCAATGGTAATGCCAAGCATGGCCGTACTGACGGGCATCGGCCCCCAGCACCTCTCTCTGTTTGGCAGCATGCAGAATATTCAAGAGGCGAAGTACGAGCTTATCGCGGCACTCCCTGAAAAAGGCCTCGCTATTTTCAATGGAGACGACGATCACGCGCGAGCCCTTTTTCGGCAGTGCAAAAACCCAAAGCGTATTTACACTACCGACCCGCTTTCCGACCCCACGCTCTCTGGAATTCGCGCCGAATCGATTCGGTTCCTTTCCAGTGGAATGGAAATTCGCATAAAAGACGGGAAGGAAACCGAAACCATTACGACCTCACTTTTAGGGCGCCACAACGCAACAAATTTGTTAGGCGCTATTTCGGTGGCGCGGGCGCTGGGGATGGATTACGAAGAGATTCAAGCGGGCATTAAGACTATTCGCCCCATTGCGCATACGCTTCAAATAATGCGGGGCATCAAGGAAACAACCGTGGTAGACGATAGTTACTCGGGCAATGTGCGCGGAGTATTTGCCGCCCTGGAGGTCCTTTCTCGCATGAAGGGCCGCCGAAAGATTTTAGTACTACAACCGCTTATTGAGCTTGGGCCTGCGGCCGAAAAGGCGCACAAGGAAATCGGTGCAAAGATAGGGGAGGTATGCGACTACTGCATTGTGGTTGCTTCCGATTACTTTACGCCGCTGTATCGGGAGGCATTGGCTTCCGGTATGAACAAATCCGCAATGATGTGCATTCCTGACCCTCACCAAGCTCTGCGTAAGATTCAGGAGCTAAGTGATAAGGGTGACATTATTATGCTGGAGAACCGTGTAGGAAATGAAATTCTGCGCGGCGTGATAGCACAAGGTCCACGCGAACCAGATGAGAAAGAAACTTCTTCTTACGAGGTATGATTCACATTTCTCTTTCACCCAATGCTGAGCTGGAGGATATAGGCGCCTCCCTAATAGCGCTTCTTTTGGGGCGCTTCTTGGCAAAAGAAGGCGCTAGCACGCGTCGTCTTACTGTTGAACTTTCCAATTATTTTGGTGGCGCGGAAGTTTTTCTTACCAATAGTGGCAGGAGCGCTTTTGTAACCATCTTGCGCGCACTCGGCATAGGAGAAGGAGACGAGGTTATTATGCAGGCGTTTACCTGCAACGCGGTTGCCAACCCCATTCTTTGGGTTGGCGCGACTCCCCGATACGCTGATATTGATGAGAACTATAATATTGATCCCATCCACGTGGAGCGCCTCATCACGCCCAAAACGCGAGCGATTGTTGCACAAAACACATTCGGCATGCCCGCCCAACTTGATATGCTGCGCGCTATCGCCGACAAGCACAACCTATTTCTTATTGAAGACTGCGCCCACGCTCTTGGCTCTACCTACGAAGGTGAGAAGCTCGGAACGATAGGGGATGTGGCTTTCCTCAGTTTTGGACGTGACAAAGTTATTTCAAGCGTGTATGGGGGTGCAATTGTGGCCCGCGGCGCGCACGCGGCCCATATTGCCAAGGCGTATGAGAAAATTGGGTATCCGCGAGCATTGTGGACGCTCCAGCAGATCGTACATCCTTTCCTGACGAGTTTCGCTCGCACGTTATTTCCCTACGGCGCAATTATTTTGGTACTAGCACAGCGCCTCCATATCCTCTCTAAAGCGGTAAGCTCTTGCGAGCGCGTTGGAGAGCAGCCGGCATTCTTTCCGGCACGTCTACCAGACGCATTGGCGGGACTCGCGCTTTTGCAACTACGAAAATTGGAGCGTTTCAACGCGCATCGGCGTGCAATCGCGGCCATCTACGATGAAGAGCTTGGGGGCCGCGATGCCTTGGAGCTGCCCATAGCTCCACAAGGGAGTATATTTTTACGATACCCTTTGCAATATGAAAATCCGCGCGCGTTACGCGCGGTGGCGCGTGAGTATCGCTTTGTGCTCGGAGATTGGTACGCGAATGTTTTGGACCCTACCGGAACTGATATGCGCGTTATGGGGTATGAGGCGGGAAGTTGCCCACGCGCTGAACGCGCGAGTGCGCGTATTGTGAACTTGCCCACGCACATTTTATTGCGCCCCGAAAAGGCGCGCGAATTGGCGCAACTGGTAGCAACTTTTTCTTCGCGCGTATGATGCGAGTATCATCTATTGAGAATAGAGAGGAGTGGAATGAGTTTGCTCGAAGCGTTCACCCGCATACCTTTTTGCACGCGTGGGAATGGGGAGTAGTGCAAGAAAAGCAGGAAGGAGAAGTGGTGCGTTTGGGTGTCTACGATGGCGAGCGTTTGGTAGCAATTAGTTTGGTTGTGGTTGTGCGCGCGCGGCGGGGTACGTTTCTCTTTATTCCCCACGGACCGCTCATGGCCGATGGCGTTGTCCAGTCAGCTATATTTTTCGTACTTGTTTCAAGGTTACGAGAGGAAGCGGAACGTTGCGGTGCCGCGTTTATTCGCGTAAGTCCTTTGCTTGAGCGAACCAGCGAGAATGCAAAGCTATTCTTCGATGAAGGTTTTCGCGCGGCGCCCATCTATATGCACGCTGAAAATACGTGGATGTTGCCCTTGGATAGGAGTGTTGAGGAACTCTTCGCCGGTATGCGCAAGACCACCCGCAACTTGGTACGCCGCGCCGAGAAGGATGGGGTGGTTATAACAAAGGAGGCGGATGAGAAATCGTTTTCTGCGTTGGCAAACCTGTATCAACAAACCGCGCGTAAGCATGGTTTTACTCCTTTTTCTATGAATTTCGTGCGAGATGAGCACGATGCGTTCGTGAACGCGGGGCAGGGGACAGACGCGTACCTGTACACCGCATGGTATGAGGGCATGCCGCTCTCTTCGGCGCTCGTCATTCACTTTGGTGATAGTGCGTACTACCACCACGGCGCAAATGCCCTAGAGCATTCTAAAATTCCTTCTTCCTATGCGCTTCAGTGGACTGCGATACAAGACGCGAAGGCGGCCGGGAAAAAATACTATAATTTTTGGGGTATTGCCGAAGATGAAGAAGACCCCAACCATCCTTGGGCTGGCCTCACTCTTTTCAAAAAAGGATTTGGAGGTTTTCGCACCGACTATCTGCACGCCCAAGACTTACCGATTTCATGGCGGTATTGGATTTCGTGGGCGGTGGATACAATGCGTATGCGGCGGCGAGGAGTTTAAGCGTACGTCTTTGGAATAATTCTGCCAATCTCCACTTGCCTTTTAGTCGATTTACAGAGAACTATTCCAAAGACGTAAGTTAAAAAAGTATGCAACGAACTACCCTCATTTTTATCCTCGTTATCCTCTTTGAGGCGTTTTTGTTCGGGCTTGCGTTCGCTGAACCCACCGCGTGGCAGGGCTGGCTTGTTGCTGTGGGGGGCGCCCTTGTGGGAAGTATTGCTGTTTCGCGCAATGCAGGGGGCGCGCCACAAAAAGAACCATCTCGTGACCCTGACGAGCTTTCAGTGTTGGCGCATCAACTACGCACGCCCCTGAGCCGTTTGAAGGATATTATTTCCATCATGGAAGATGAAGAATTGGGCTCCCTTACCCTCCCCCAGCGGGAAGCGCTCGCCCAGCAACAACGAGCCAGTGAAGATATGCAGAGGCTTGTGGAAGACGTCTTGCACGCTTCGCGCGTTCGCGCTTCCGGGCTTGCATACGCCTTCCAAAAAGTAAATCTGTGCGATATTATGGACACATTGTATGGGCGTTTTGCACCGTTTGCATTACGCAAAAACATTCGTTTTGTATGGAACAAACCGGACGTGTGCCCGCTCGAAGTTGCTGCTGACGGGGTGAAGATTCAGCAAGCGCTCGGCAATATTGTAGATAATGCAATAAAGTACACCCCCCACGGCGGGCGTGTCGTTATGCATTTGGGAACCGACGAACAGATGAGCCGCGCCCGAATAGAAATTGCGGATACCGGTATTGGATTCTCGGAAAATCAGCATATTTTCGAAGCGTTTACCCGGGGGAGACAAGCGCAGGAGGCGTACCAAGCAGGAAGCGGGCTCGGGCTGTTTATTGCTGACGATATTATTCGCTCTCACGATGGGACCCTTGAAGGAAAGAGTGAAGGCGAGGGCCGAGGAGCATCATTTTTTATTGAATTGCCCATAGCGCACTAACTATGAAAAATCGTACCACCATAGCGGACATCGTAGGCAAACAGGGAGAGGAAGTAACGATTGCCGGTTGGGTTGGAAGCCGCCGTGACCACGGCAAGCTTATTTTTTTGGATGTGCGCGACGCCACGGGCGTTGTGCAGGTTGTAGTGTCGGGAAAAAATGAAGAGGCATACGAAGTTGCGAATGCTTTGCGCGAAGAGTGGGTCGTAATAATTACGGGCACGGTCGCCGAGCGTCCTGAAAGTATGCGCAATGCCGATATTCCCACGGGTTCGGTTGAAATCCCCGCGCAAAAGATTGTTGTGTTAAATGAGGCGACAACGCCGCCATTCCCGTTGGACACTGATGGACTGGATATTGATGAAGAGTTGCGTCTGCAATACCGCTATTTGGATTTGCGCCGAAGCCGACTGCAGAGGAATATCCGGTTGCGTAGCGAGTTTGTTGATAAGGTAAGGCAGTTTTTGTTCGCGAAACAGTTCGCAGAAATTGAAACGCCGCTTTTGACAAAGTCGACACCGGAAGGTTCGCGGGACTTCGTGGTACCGTCACGGTTGCACCAAGGTAAGTTCTTCGCTCTACCCCAGTCTCCGCAGCAGTACAAACAGCTATTGATGGTGGCGGGTTTTGAAAAATACTTCCAGCTCGCGCGATGTTTGCGCGACGAGGATTTGCGCGCAGACCGTGGGTTTGAACACACCCAAATTGATATGGAAATGAGTTTCGTCGATGAGGCGGAAGTGCGCGCTTTAGACGAGGAGCTTATGACGAGCGTATTTGAAGCGATGGGATACACAATGAAAGAAAAGCCCTTCCCTGTTTTTACCTACGAGCAGGCAATGGAGCAATTCGGCGCGGATAAGTTTGACATGCGCACCGAGGAGGACAAGGCAAACAATGTTATGGCCTTCGCATGGGTCGTCGATTTTCCATTTTTTGAGAAAGACAAAGAAGGAAAGTGGACGTTTACTCATAACCCATTCTCTATGCCGAAGGAGGAACATATCGAAGACTTACTGAAGGGTAAGAATATAGAGAGTATCCTCGCTCAGCAGTACGATTTAGTGTGCAACGGATACGAAACAGGGGGCGGAAGTATTCGTTCGCATAAACCCGAAATATTGAAAGCGGTATTTAGCGTGCTCGGATATACCAAAGAGCAGATAGAAGAGCAATTTGGGCATATGCTAACCGCACTCGCCGCGGGAGCGCCTCCCCACGGAGGAATAGCACACGGTGTTGAGCGTCTTATGATGATTATGGCGGGCGAAACATTCTTACGGGAGGTGCAAGCATTTCCCCAGACGAGTTCTGGGAGGACTTCGGTAACCGATGCTCCTTCTGATTTAACAAAAGCACAGCTGGAAGAGTTGGGGATTAGTCTTATTGAAAAGAAAAAGGCATAGAGCGATGAGTAAGGATATTTTTGCCGCTTCTACCCTTGCCCTGGTAGCTCCCATAATCGCGGTGGGCGCGGTATGGTACGTTTCCGAAATTTTTGTTGCGACAGATCCGCCAACGGAAACGGTTACTCCTGTCGCCGCGCTTAGCGAAGCGGCGCAAGACCCAGAAGTAGAGGACTCTGTTTCTGCCACAGCGCCAGCCCTTGCCGCCGCGTCTGAAATGCCGCAAGGCCCTCTTTTTGTGGCGCGTAATTTTGCAGTTGAAAGCTACGACAGCAAGGCGAGTGCGGCTTTTATGGTGCATCCTAAAAGTGGGGAGGCTCTTTTTAACAACAACGCGCACGAAGTGCGCTCTATCGCGAGTTTGTCAAAGTTGATGGCAGCTCTCGTTGCGGTTGAGGGCCTTGATGAAGATGCCGCGTTTACCGTAAGCGAAAAAGCGGGCACAACCAAGGGCAAGTCAGCGGGCCTGGTGAGTGGCGAAACTATTGTTGTGGAAGACGCGCTATTCGCCGCCCTGCTTGAATCGGGAAATGATGCGGTAGTTGCCCTTGAAGACTACTACAACGCCCTGCACCCATCTTCCGAGGGATCGGCTTTTGTCGCCCGTATGAACGCACTCGCTAAAGAGCGTGGACTTTCCAATACATCATTCGTAGAGCCCACAGGATTAAGCGCTTCCAATAAATCAACCGCATTTGAAGTCGCAAAACTTATGGAGTACGCCTACAGCAATGCGACACTACGCACCATCTTGGGCGTGCCGCGCTATGCTACCCCTACGCACTCGTGGGAAACAACGAATACGCTTCTCAATAAAGAGCCAGGAATTGTGGGCGCGAAAACCGGATTTACGGAAGAGGCAGGGCAGTCTTTGGCGCTTGTAGGTGTTACCGAGGGGGGAGAGGCTGTCATCATGGTAGTGCTTGATGCAAAAGGCGACCGGATTGCCGAAGGTGCCGCCATGTGGCGCTGGGTGCAGGAGGCGTACGCGTGGTAAGCGGTTTGGGAGGGGGTTCCTTCCTGCCGGTTTCCACTTGCTTTTAGTCAACCTACGCAGGAAGGAACCCCCTCCCCACTATCAACCCGGCGTGCGTTATTCGGTGATATAATAACGTTTATGACTCTTGATATTTTTGAGCTCGGCAGAGTTTTCGGATTTGTGTTCGTTTCATTTATTGTCGCTATGCTCATTACGCCATTCGTGGCGCGTATTTTATATACTTACAAACTCGGCAAACACATTCGGCAAGACGGTTCCACGCCAGTATTTACGAAA
>Ga0172380_10005133_pt1 | contig 16161 bp, 15 predicted proteins | sample Leawe162metaG_FD_119747 | JGI IMG/M metagenome (GOLD analysis project Ga0172380, IMG submission 119747) | Leachate microbial communities from a municipal landfill in Southern Ontario, Canada - Leachate well 162 metaG | ecosystem: Engineered > Solid waste > Landfill > Unclassified | place...
CCAGCACGGTGGCGGTGGTGGTGCCGTCACCGGCGATGTCGGAGGTCTTGGAAGCAACTTCCTTGACCATCTGGGCGCCCATGTTGGCGAACTTGTCCTTCAGTTCGATTTCCTTGGCGACAGAAACGCCGTCCTTGGTCACCGTCGGGGCGCCGAACGAGCGCTCCAGAACCACATTGCGGCCCTTCGGACCGAGGGTCACCTTGACCGCGTCGGCCAGGATGTTGATGCCTTCGACCATGCGGGCACGGGCGGAATCACCGAATTTGACTTCTTTAGCTGCCATTTATTTCTCCTGAATTCTGTAGTTGAGGGCGGAGCAATTAAGCTTCCAGAACGCCCATGATGTCTTCTTCGCGCATGACCAGGACTTCCTGACCATCGACCTTGACGCCCTGGCCGGCATACTTGCCGAACAGCACGCGGTCACCAACCTTGACGTCGACAGCAACGTGCTTGCCGTTGTCGTCGCGCTTGCCCGGGCCGACGGCCAGGACTTCGCCCTGATCCGGCTTCTCGCCGGCGGTATCGGGAATGACGATGCCGGAAGCGGTGGTGCGCTCGGCTTCAACGCGCTTGACGATCACACGGTCGTGCAACGGACGAATTTTCATAAGGTTCTCCTTGGTTTAAAGCGAAAGTGATTGCTAACAACGCTAACAATTTTCTGTCTTGGTCCTGCCAGCCGAGCCTTTATCGCTACGCGGGGGCAACACAGAAGGCGTTAGCACTCAATGCCAACGAGTGCTAATAATAGGGGCGACCCTGCCGAATTTCAAGTCGACAGGGCAAATATTGCTGACTGCGAAGCCGGCGGAGCGCAACGGCTCAGGCCTTAGCTCGGCATCGCCCGGCGAGAGAAGAACGAGGATGCGGACGAGGATGCGGACGAAGACGCAGACGCGGGTTGATCCGGAAAAAGAAGGACGACAGGAACAGCGATCAGGAAGACGATTTTCCGCCCGGCGTCAGCCACTCAGGCAGTTCGCGGCTACCGGCATGGTCGATGATGTACTGGCGCACCAGTTTGCGCACGACCTGCGAGGGTGTCAGGTCGTTCTGGGCACAGATTTCCTCGAAAATTTCTTTTTTGCGCGGATCGATAAGGATCGTCAGACGCGCCGTGCGCTTTTCCATAGCCGCAGCCTCCCGGAACGAAGTGATGATTTTGTCATTCCGGCGCACGCCGGAATCCAGCTACAGCAACGAACTGGACACCGGCATTCGCCGGCGTGACGGCATTGAACAGTGCCGCCTTCCTGAGCAGCCAAAACATTAACATAAAATTACAATTTACAAACCATACGATAATCATATAATTATCAGATCATTCACCTGAGTGCCGACCATGCGAATCGCCTTCCGCCCCAAGCTGCTGGATTGTCTGCCCACTTACGACCGGGCGCAGTTCGGCAAGGACCTGGCCTCGGGAATCACCGTCGGCGTTCTTGCGCTGCCCCTCGCCATGGCTTTTGCCATCGCCAGTGGGTGCTCACCGACAGCCGGTATCTGGACAGCCATCGTTGCCGGTTTCATCACTGCCGCCTTTGGCGGTTCGCGGGTGCAGATCGGCGGCCCGACCGGCGCCTTCATTCCCATCGTTTATGGCATCGTTGCCGCACACGGCTTCGGCAACCTGCTCGGCGCCACCATGCTTGCCGGCATCTTTCTGCTGGCGATGGGCATTGCGCGCATGGGACAGCTGATCCGCTTCATTCCGGTGACGGTGGTCATCGGTTTCACCAACGGTATCGCGGTGGTGATCTTTCTCGCCCAGATCAAGGATTTTTTCGGCCTGCAGATCGACAACCTGCCGGCGGAGTTCTTTGCCCGTATCAAGATGCTGGCGGCCAGCGCCCACACGGTGGACCTGCCGACGCTGGCGCTGGCTGGTAGCTGTTTCGTTTTCCTGCTTTTCTATAACCAGCTGGCGCAACGCCTGTCGCTCCTGCGCCGGGCGCCAGGGCCGCTCGCCGTGCTTCTGGTCGGCACGCTGGTCACCTTCTTCTTCGATCTGCCGGTGGAAACCATCGGCAGCCGCTTCAACGGCATACCGCAGGAACTGCCGGCCTTCGGCCTGCCCAACGTGTCGATCCACGATATCGGCAAGCTGATCTCGCCGGCAATCACCATCGCCCTGCTCGGCGCCATCGAGTCACTGCTCTCGGCGCGCGTTGCCGACAGCCAGATCGACGACCGCCACGACCCCAACCAGGAATTGATTGCCCAGGGCCTGTCGAATATTGCTGCACCGCTGTTCGGCGGCTTTGCTGCCACCGGCGCCATCGCCCGTACCACCACCAACGTCAAGAGCGGCGGCCGCACGCCGATCGCCGGCATGATCCACGCTGCCGTGCTGCTCGGCATCGTGCTCATCGCTGCACCGCTGGCCTCCTACGTGCCCCTGGCGGCGCTGTCGGCCATCGTCATGGTCGTCGCCATCAACATGGGCGACTGGCATGAGTTCCTCGAACTGCGCCGCTACACCTACAACTACCGCATCATCCTGCTCGCCACCTTCTTCGTCACCGTGCTCTTCGACCTGACGATTGCCGTCGAACTCGGCATGGTGCTGGCCTGCCTGTTCTTCATCTACCGCATGTCCGAACTCACCCGCATCGAGCGGCTGCCGCTCTACGAGGAGTCGCAGGAGCCGCGCTTCATCTACCCGGACGGGACCATGCGCGTGGCCGCCTGGCAACTCTACGGCTCGCTGTTTTTCGGTGCGGTCAACAAACTGGAAGAACTGCTCGACCCGCACGCCGGCCACCCGGAGGTAGTCATCCTCGACATGACGCGGCTGGTGCAACTCGACACGACCGGGCTGGAGGGGCTGGAAAATCTGCGCGACAAACTGGCTGCCCGCGGCTGCGCACTGATCGTCAGCGGACTGAACACCCAGCCGGGCTCACTCCTCTATCGCTCAGGCTTCATTGACCATATCGGGGAAAACAACGTCTGCAGCGATCTGAACAAATCGCTGGAGCGCGCCTACATGCTGCTCCCCAGCCTGATGGGCGAAACCGAGGACTACTGAAGGCGATCGCTGGCCGGCAGTTGCCGGCCAGTAGCCGCTAGCGGATTTCGAGCAGGCTCTCGTCCCACTTTTCGTGCTTTTCCAGCCCGAGCAGGTTGGCCACGGTGGCAGCGATGTTCGACAGCCCGGCCTTCTCGGTCTGCTTCAGCCCCAGCTTGCCACCCGACACATTGTCGTAAAGGATCAACGGCACCGGGTTCAGCGTGTGCGCGGTCTTGGCCTTGAACGAACCGTCGGCATTCTGCGACGGCGCCTTGGTCTTCTTGTCCAGTTCGTACATCTCGTCGGCGTTGCCGTGGTCGGCAGTGATCAGTGCCACCCCGCCCATCGCATCGATCACCGGCAGCAGGCGCGACAGCGCCAGATCGACGGCCTCGACCGACATCGTTGCCGCGCGGAAATTGCCGGTATGGCCAACCATATCGCCGTTGGCGTAGTTGCAGCGCAAGGTCTTGTACTGGCCGCTCTGTAGCGCGGCGATCATCGCGTCGGTGATCTCGGCGGCCTTCATCCACGGTCGCTGCTCGAAGGGCACCACGTCGCTCGGCACCTCCTGCCAGGTTTCACCGTCGAATTTGTTGGAGCGATTGCCGTTCCAGAAATAGGTGACGTGGCCGAACTTCTGCGTTTCCGAACAGGCGAACTGGCTGATGCCGGCCTTGGCAAACCACTCGCCGGTGGTGTCCTTGATCGCCGGCGGCGCAACGAGGAAGCGGGCCGGCAGCTTGAGGTCGCCGTCGTATTGCAGCATGCCGGCGTAGGTCACCTTCGGCGTGCGCTTGCGGTCGAACTTGTCGAAGGTAGCCTCTTCGAAGGCACGGGTGATCTCGATGGCGCGGTCGCCACGGAAGTTGAAGAAAACGACCGAGTCGCCGTCCTCGATGGTGCCGACCGGCTGGCCATTTTCGCCAATGACGAAGGGCGGCAGGTCCTGGTCGATGGTGCCGGGATTCTGTTCGCGCAGCGCCTTGACCGCCGCCGTGGCATTGGAAAATTGAGCGCCTTCGCCGAGCACATGCGTCTTCCAGCCAGCCTCGACCATCGGCCAGTTGGCGTCGTAGCGATCCATGGTGATGTTCTGGCGGCCGCCGCCGGAGGCGATGCGCGCATCGAAACCGTTGCTGCTGATGTCGGCGAGGAAGGCCTCGAAGGGCACGACATATTCCAGCGCGCTGGTTTCCGGCACATCGCGGCCGTCGAGCAGCACATGGATGCGCACGGCCGTGATGCCTTCGGCCTTGGCCTGAACGACCATGGCCTTCAGGTGATCGATGTGGCTGTGCACGTTGCCATCGGAAAAGAGGCCGATGAAATGCACCACGCCCGCTTTTCCGTTCGCTCCGGCCTTGGCGCCGGCAACGATCTGCCGCCAGGCCTCGCCCTGCCAGATGGCGCCGGAAGCGATGGCATCGGCGACCAATGCTGCCCCCTGCGCATAGACCTGACCGGCCCCGATGGCGTTGTGGCCGACTTCGGAGTTGCCCATATCGTCGTCCGACGGCATGCCGACCGCCGTGCCATGGGCACGCAGGCGGATGTTCGGGTAGTCGGCAAACAGCCGGTCGAGCACCGGCTTGCGGGCGGCGGCGATGGCGCTGCCGACTTCGGATTTGGGGATGCCGTAGCCGTCCATGACGATGATGACGACCGGACCGGGAACACCGGCAAAGCCGGCAAAGTTGGCGAGTTTCTGCAGCATGGTGGATTCCTGGACAGACGCGGATAAACGCGGTTAAACGCGGATAGGACAAACACAAGGGCCACGGACAAGACAGCGCCGACACCCGGAAAAGCAGCAAGTATACCAAGGGCGACGCCACCACCGCGCCGCAAGGCCCTGCCGAGCTATTGTTCCGGCCCGATGAAGTAGAGAGGCCCCGTCATGCCGGCGAAAGCCGGCATCCAGTATCTGGGCGGAAACGCCAACTGGACCCCGGCTTTCGCCGGGGTGACGAATTCATGCCTCTTCGGGCCTCATCAATAGGGCGTGTCCGATGCCTGCTTGCCGACTGCCCTCGGCGGCAAACGGTAACCAGCCGCCTCTCCCCGCATTTCCTGCCACAGGTCACGCATCGGGATACGGTTGCGGCGGGTGAAGTCCACCCACTCGGTTGGCTGTGCGCTTCCAGCGTGGAAGCGCACCCCCCAGATCGGCACAAAGGATTCAGTCGACAGGGAATAGCGGGCGTCGCCGATAACCGACGGCTCGGCCGGTGCGCGCGCTACCCAGCCCCCGGAGAAATAGCTGAAGCGCCGATAGTCGCGCCGCACCCGTGCATCGGCAAGTTCGGCGGCGGGCAAGCTACGCTCCGGCTGCAGGGCAACGGTGAATCCCGGCTTCCACAGCGTCGATTCGTCCCCGAGCATGCGGACACGGTCGGTGTGCAGGACGCCGCCAGATTCATAGACGGAGCGCCACAGGATCGGGTTGCCGACGGTCGGGAACATTTCGGCACGGTCAACAGCATGCCCGCGTGCAGCGGCAATCTGCGCCTGCACGCCGAGCGCCCGTTCCTGCTGCCAGGCGGCGCCGCCGATGTAGGCCAGCGTGCCGAGCAAGGCAAGCACGGCCGGCAGCCGCGACTTGCGGCGCACGGCAAAGGTCAGGCCGATCAGCAGCATCAAGGTCAGCAACGGCCCGATGGTGGTCACCCAATGCCACGCCACGCGCAGATCGACAAAAGGCCAGAGCAGGTGTGTGCCGTAGTTGGTGCAGGCGTCGAGCAGGCCGTGGGTGGCGTAGCCGACCGTCGCGGCCGCCAGCACGGGCCGCCATTGTGCGCGGTGCTTCGCCTGCACCAGCCAGGGAGCGGCAGCGGCCAGACCACCAACGGGAATGAAGGCGAAGGCGTGGGTGAACTGGCGGTGGTATTCGATGGCCAGCAGTGGATCGCTGGCGCTACTGATCAGGATATCGGCGTCGGGCAGCACGCCACCGACGGCGCCGAGCATCCAAGCATGGCGCCCGAGGCGCGGGCCGAGCAGCGCCTGTGCGGCGGTTGCGCCGAGCGCAGCGTGAGTCAGTGGGTCCATGCCATGTTCCCCGGCAAAATCCGATCAAAAGAGGGCGGAGTATTTCGGGTTTGCCGGCATAGGTCAACGCTTGCGCACAGCCGGAACGGAGGCGCCAATGGCATCCCAAAAACGCTCCAGCGAGGCCAGTTGCAAGGGACTGCGCACCTGCGGATGCGCGGCATACAGCGCAATCACCAGGCGCCGGTCGAAATCGACATAAAGACTGGTGCCGTGGGCGCCAAGAATGGCAACACGATTGGCCACACCACCAAGACGAACGAAGCCATAACGCAGGTCGCTGCCCTTGCGCAGGCCGCTCAATGCCGGCACCGCCGCCGTACGACCACCGCTGGAAGCAGTAAGTGTTTCCACAAACCAGGCAGGAATGCGGCTGCGTGTCGGTGTAGCACGCGCCTCGATCAGCAGCTGGCCAAGGCGGGCAAAATCTTTGAGAGAAAGAACCAAGCCGCCCGCCAGTTCATTTCCGGCGGCATCGGTCAACCACGACGCCGGCTGCTCCGGCCGCATGCGCGCCAGAATCTGCTCGCAAAAAACTCTGGCCAGCGGCGCCCCGTGGCTTTCAGCCAACACCCAGGCCAGCAAGTCGTCGTCCGGGCCGCCCTCGGCAGCTGCCGGCAAGGCTTCGTGCAGCAGACGCTCCCAGCGTTCCGGCTGGCTCAACCAGTCACGCACGCCGCCGAGGTTGGGATCAGCCCCCCAACCACCAGCGCGGCGCCATTGCTCAAGGTCTTCCTGCGACCACTCGTAGCGGTCGTCACCTTCGAGCAGGCGCTGTACCGACAAACGGCGCAGTGCGACATTGGTGCTGAGTGCCGGCACATAACGCACCACCGAACGCTCGGGCACCAGCTTGCCCTGGGCAACGCTCATCGCACCGAGCAACGAAAGCACCGGGCGACCGGCCTGCAGGAGGGCGCGCGACTGTTCCGGCCGGGCGCCGTGCCACTGGCGCTCGGCCAGTACGCGCCCGTTGTGCACGACGAGCACGGCATCTGCGTAAAGCCGGCTGTCGAGCAGGAAGGCCAGGCTTTGCGTCTTCTCGTCGGCCGGATCGACCAGCGTCATCTTGTCGAAGTCGAGCTGGCGCGCAACAGGCCGTAGCGGCACGGCCGCACTGCTGGCGCGCAGACTGATTCGCGGCATGAAGACCTCGGCTGCCGAGAGGCTGGCGCGCTGGTTGCCCGGCGCCAGCCAGTTGTCGGCGGTGATCCACTTGCCGATGGCCCGCTTGCCGGCGGGCAGACGTTCAGGTTCGCATTCTGCAGCCGCCCGCAGCGGCAAGCTGCCTGCCGCAAGCAGGAGGACGACCAACAGCGACCAGGGTTTCATGCTGTCTTCTCCATAAAACATGCCGAGGCATCCCGCACCGTATCGTGCAGGTTGCCATGCACTGCGGCACGCCCTCTCAGCCATTCGGCATCACCGCTGCCGGCTTGCACGACCGCGGACAAGACCTTCAGCCATTGCGCACAACCCAGCACCTCGGCATCCTCGGCAAGCGCTTCGAGCAAGGCGAACAGGCTGTCGCGCAGTGATACCTGGCAAAACCCGATCGGGTCGGAAATCATTGCCGCCAGGCCGTAACGGCAGGCCTGGAATTTATTGTAGCGGGCGACATGCAGCCAGCGCTCGGCATGCAGCGGCGGCCGCGTGCGCAGCAGGTAGCGACTCAGCGACTGCGCCAGTGCAGCCAGCGCGGCTGCCATCTCGATGCCAAGCGGCGTATCGCAGACGCGCACTTCGACCGTACCGAATTCCGGCTTCGGCCGGATGTCCCAGTACAGATCCTTGATGCTGCGGGCGATTCCGCAGGCCTGCAGCAATTTGAAATAGTCGACGAAGGCATTCCAGTCCGCCAGCGGCGGGCACTGGCCGCTGAGCGGAAAGGCCGATACGGCATTCAGGCGGGCCGACTGGAAGAAGGTATCGACGCCATCAACAAAGGGCGACGACGCCGACAAGGCGATGAACGCCGGCACGTACGGGCCCAGCGCCTGCGTCAGCCAGATCGCCTCGTCGGCCGAAGTGCAGCCGACATGGATGTGCTGGCCGAAAACAGTGAACTGCTTGGCCAGATAGCCGTAGCGCTGGTAGACCTCGTCGAAGCGCTCGCCCGGGCAGATACGGCGCTCGGCCCAGCGGTGGAACGGGTGCGTGCCACCACCGCAGACCTTGATGTTGTTCAGGTCACACTGCTTCACCAGCGTCGCCCGCAAACCCTCGAGGTCGGCATGGATGTCGCCTACCGTGGCACGCGCCAGGGTGCTGACTTCGATCATGCTTTCGGTGATCTCCAGCTTGATCTCACCGAAACGTCCGTCGTACGCGAGGGTGTCGAGCAGATCCGTGGCGCCGCGTGTCAGATCAAAGTCGCGGCGCGAGACCAGCTGCAGTTCCAGTTCGACACCCAGCGTCAGCGGCGCGCTGTATGTGAATTCGCCAATGGAATCGCTCATCCGATACCCCCCTTCGACTTGTCGTCCAGCGCAGTTTCGCCCGACTTCACCAGCGCAAAGCGGCACAGGGCCGGCCCGGCGATTTCCATGATGGCGGCAGCAAACAAGGGCAGCAAGAGAGCCGAACGCCCGACTTCCGGATACAGGCTGGCCAGTTCATAGGCCATGAACACCGCAGTCGCCGACAAGGGCTGAATACCCACTCCGACAAGCAGGCGCTTCATCGCCGGCAGATCCTTGCCGCTCCAGTAGAGCGCACCAACCTTGGCCAATGCCCGCGCCAGCAGCAGCCCGAGGGCCTGCAAGCCGGTCAACCAGGTGAACTCGTGCCAGGGCAGCGAGGCGCCGATGACCACGAAAAGAATGATGGCGAGAAGCCAGTGCCCTTCTGGCAGTTCGGTGTAACGCAGTGTCTGTTTTTCATCGCGGAAAGCCAGCAGAGCACCCATCAGAAAGAGCGTGAGGAAGACCGGCACTGCCAGCATGCGCGCCAGCCCGACCGCGAACAGGGCGCTGGCAACGAGGATGAAAACCTGGGCCAGCGAACGCTTCGGCAAGCGCCGTGCAACCAGCAGGGCAAAGCGCGACACGCCCCAGGCGATCAGTACTGCGCCAGCCACCACCCAGAGCGGATGAACCACCGCATTGAGCCAATCATCACTGTACTCGGCATGGACCACACCGAGTACCAGAGCAAAGAGGACAAAGGCCGCCGCCGAACTGATCGACGTGTGCAGGATGACACGCTCGGTCACCTGCCCCTGCGCTTTGAATTCCTCGACTGTCAGCAATACCACAGCCGGTGCTGACGCCATGGTGACTGCCGCAGTCGCCGCCGCCCAGGCCGGCCCCATGCCGACAACAAGACTGGCAAAGAGGTAGATGACAAAGAAGGAGAGCGCAATATCGACAGCCGTACTACGCCGCACCGCCGGGTTGCTGGCCAGCCAGCGCAGGTCCAGCCGTCGCCCGGCTTCGAGCAGGAGCAGACCGAGCGCGGCATCGGCAATCGGGCGCGCCTGAGCCAGCGCCTCAATGCTGATCCAGCCAAGCAGCGAGGGGCCAAAGATCGTGCCGGCGAGCACGTAGCCGATCAGCTTTGGCCAGCGGAAACGGGCACTCAGCCACTCACCAATAAGCAGCCCGACCACCAGCAGCAGACTGAACAAGGCCAGCGAATCCGCTTGTTCGGGGAAAGGCGGCAGGAAGAACAGGCGCTCCTGCGCGGCCTCCCACCACGGCCGGGGCAGCCCGAGCACCTCAGTCATGCCGCACGCCGGTGGTTCCGCCAGAAAAGATAACGCTTACCATCGTCGGCCTCGTGCTGCTGTCAGGAACTCGTCGAGGATGGGCGTGCAATCGAGCAGATCGGGGGCGCCCGGCGGATGAAATTCCGGGTGCCACTGCAAGCCGACGACGTACTGGCGACCTTCAAGACGCACAGCCTCGATCAACCCATCGCTGGCACTGCGGGCTTCGACCGTCAGCCCCTTGCCGAGCGTACGAATGGCCTGATGGTGAATGGAAACAACGCCACCACGGCGCTGCTCCGGGTAAAGCCTGGCGAGGCCGGAGCTTTCGTCCCAGACGATTTCATGGGCATGGCGGTCGTAATCGGGATGGACATGTACCGCAGCATCCTCGTACTGGGTAGCCACATCCTGATAGAGCGTACCACCGAGGGCGACGTTGATCAGTTGCAAACCCCTGCAGATACCGAGCACCGGCCGTTTGGCCTCCATGAACTCGTGCAGCAATTCCATTTCATAGGCATCGCGCAGGCGGTCACCTGACCAGTCTGCCTGCAGCGGCTCTTCGCCATAGCATTGCGGCGAAATATCGGCGCCGCCCTGGAGAACCAGGCCATCGAGATACTGCGGATAGTCGGAGAGGCGAATGCTGCTACGGTGAACAATACCGTCGCCACTGACCGACGGAATCATGAAGACCATGACTTCGCGCGACATGACCCAGTGCGCCACGGATTGCTCCAGGTATTGCAGCGACTTTGACTGCAGGCCGGTGGCGCCGGCCTGTGGATGATAGATCCGTGCCGACAAACCAATACGCAGGGGACGTCTGCTCATGGTAGATCTCCTTTATCTTGATGGCTGGCCACTGGAAGAACGGGCAGCCAAACGCCTCGGGACAACGGAGGCATGGAGGGATAGCAGAGGTGAAGCGAAATGCGCTTGTGCTTGCGCTGGTGCGCAGCATTGCACTTGGACGAGCCGCCAATATAATTGATCCCCCGGTTGAAAGGCAAACCCGGTCGACACAATCATCGCTTCACCGCGCATCCGGATGCGCCGCGATGAAACAGGGAAAAGACAATATGAAATTCTGCATGCCGCTTGCGCCCGTCCTCAAAAAACGCTGTCGGACAACGCCGGCTTCAGCGATTGCAATTCTGATCACCCTTGGGCTGCTCTCCGCCTGCGGCGGCAACCCGCCTCGGCAGGAACACCCTTCTCCAGCCACCGAGCCGACGACCGATACCGCGACCTCGCCGTCCACTGCCGTCGCGCCAGCCGCGCTCACAGAACAGCAGGCACTGGCACGCATCAAGGACGAGAACAGCATCTATTTTTCGCTCGGCGCGGCCCAGGTCGATGCCGCAGGAGAGGCCAAGCTGCGCGCGCACGCCGAACACCTCAAGGCCAACCCGAAGCTTGATGTTGTGCTGACCGGGCATACCGACGACCGGGGCAGCCGCTCTTACAACCTCGCCGTTTCGGAACAGCGAACGCTGGCGGTTGCCCGCCTGCTGCAGTCCTTCGGCGTCGCCAGGTCGCGCATACAGCGCATCAGCATGGGCAGCGAAAGACCGGGGGTTCGCTGCAAGAGCGCTGCCTGCCAGAAAAAGCTGCGACGCGTCGATATTACCTACCGCGAATAGACGGACTCAGCCACTGCTTTGCTGCATTCACAAGTGGTGAGGCGAGAAGTCAGGTGATACATTGACTACCGGACATCACTCGTCATACACCATGCACGAAAATTCCGCCGAAGCTGCGCGGCTCTATAACCTGCAACTCGAAGCCCTGTTCCAGCGGACACGTACCTCGTCCGTTCTGGCGCTGCTGCCGATCGTGTTGATTGCCGCCCTGCATTACGGCCGTGTACCCGCCGGACCAGTGTTCATGTGGGGCGTCGCCATGCTCGGCGTCTATGCTGTGCGCATTCTCGTTGCCCACACTTTTCTCTCGCGCCAGGGCCGGGGCGACGCCAGCCCGCTCTGGCTCGACATCGAAACGATGACCACGGCCGCCGCCGGTGGCGGCTGGGGTGCCATGCTCTTCATGCTCGACACCGGCCAGCTGGACATGCTGTTTACCGTCAAGCTCGCCTTCCTCGCCGCAGCCACGGCCTTCACGATGAACTCGATGGCGGCAGTGCGCTTCGTCTACCTGGCCTTCCTGCTGCCGGTCTTTACCATCGTCATCGCCTACGCATTGATGGAGACACCATTTCTGGCGGCACAGGAGCGCTATGGCCTGATTGCTTCTGCCGGACTCTTTTTCGTCCTGCTGCTGATCATGTCCACCTCGGTCAGCCGCCTGATGAACGAGGCGCTGGTGCAGCGGCTCGCCTTCTCCGACCTGGCCGCCCGGCTGGAAACTACGCTCGACGCCGAACGCAAGGGTCGCGAGCAGCTGGAACAGCAGGCGCGGCAGATCGAAGCGACGCATCTCAAGCTGCATGTTTTCGCTACCCACGACCCGCTGACCCGTGTTTTCAACCGCCATCGCATCAGCGAGGCGCTGGTGCGCGAGCTCCATTTGCGGCGCCGCTACCAGATCCCCGTCAGCGCGCTGGTCGTGGAAATCGACGGTTTTGCCGACATCAGCGAAGGGCGCGGCCAGGCCTGCGGCGACGAACTGCTGGTCGCCTTCGCCACTTTTCTGGCGGCAGACCTGCGCGAGATCGACTACGTTGGCCGCTGGGGCGGCGAGAAATTCTGCTGCGTATTGCCGCGAACCGACGGTCGGGAAGGACTGGACTGTGCCGAGCGCTTGCGGCGCCGGATAGAAGGGCAAAGCTTCATCGCAAGCGCCCCTGAACTGCGGATCACTGCCAGCTTTGGCGTTTCACCGGCAGTCGAAGGCGATGACCCGGAGCGCTTGCTGGCACGCGCCGATGCGGCGCTCTACACCGCCCGGCGCGAAGGCCGCAACTGCTGCCGGCAGTTGGCTGCCGACGAGTCGCCGGATAACAGCGGGACAACAACCGCCTGAGCCTTCAGCGCCGGCGCTTGCGCCCGGAAAGGGAGGAAGACAGGGCGGTAAACACCATGGTCAGAACGAACAGTGCCAGCGCCAGCGCGTTGCCGGCTGCACCCAGGGCCCGCCAGTCGGCGACACCGGCCAGTCCACCGCCAACACGCAACAGCAGCGACAGATGCAGGACCAGCAGCGGCAGATAGAAACCCCGGTGATAGGGCAGCGCTACCCGCACCACCGCCGGGAAAATGATCGGTGCATGGCCAAAGACCATGGCCAACACGAAGCCGACAAAGATCGCGTGCAATGCGGCGTCCATGAAGAAAACGGAATCCGGTTGCCAGGTCAGCAGCCCGCCGCCCAACAGCAGCCAGGCATACCCGGAAAGCAGGCAGAGTGCGATGAAGCGGGTCAGGCCGGCTTGGCGCACGGTGCGCCGCGCGACATCCTGGCGCAACAGCCAGAGCGCCAGCCCCACCAGCGTCATGCCCAGCAGCGCCAAACCCGCAGCAGCAAACCAGGTCACCAGAACGGCCAGCAGGAAGGCCGCAACGATGGCAAGAAACAGGCGACGGGCCACAGGCGAAGGTGGCAGGAAGCGGGAAAGTTCGAGACGTTCGCCGGCAATGGTCAGCACCAGAAAGCCCATCCAGCCGGCAATGGCCGCCAGCGGCTGGCCGACCAGCCAGGCCAGCGGCGCGGTCACGGCCAGGGCGGCGGCCACGGCCAGGATGTGGGCATGCAAGGAAGGTTGCCGCTGCGCCGCCCGCAGCGTCGTCAGCGTCAGCACCAGTGCGCCAGAGGCCATCAGCAGCAGGGCGATCAGCGGTGGCGCACCGGCGCCGAGCGGTAGCCCCGACAAACCGGCTGCCAACGGCGACAGATAGCCCCAGCCACGCCCCAGCGCTACCGCCCGCTCAAGGCCGATGACCGTGCCAAAAAAAGCACCAATCATCAACGGTGCATGCAGGCCGACCCAGGCCGATTGCGCTACGGGGAAATTCCAGCCGGCGCGCAGCAGCCCCGCCGAGACGCCCGCCAGCAACGACAGCATGCCCAACAATAACAAAGGGAATCGCCAGGCAACGGGGAGGCCGGCGGTTTTTCCAGCAGGATGCGACGGCCGGCTGGCCGCCGGCTCACTCGCCATCCGCAGCATCCCAGCCGAAATGGCCGCGCGCCTTTTCGCTCATCCGTTCCGGGCCCCAGGCGGGCTCCCAGACAAGTTGAAGATCGAGCGACGTCCCCTCGGGCAGGCAGAACGCCACCGCCTGCTGCGCATCGTCAAGGATCATGTCGCCCATCGGGCAGGTCGGTGAGGTCATGGTGAGATCGACGTGCACGAGCGAACCGCTTACGTCGATGCGATAGACAAGCCCCAGTTCGACGATGTTGATGCCGGCCTCCGGATCAATGACCGTGCGCAGGGCATCGCGAACTGCTTCGACCAGCGCGGCGCCTTGTTCGTCAGGCATGGAATCGGCGTCAACTATTGCCATGCGGCCTGCACGCAGGCCGAACGCCGTTCGGCGCGGACGCCGTGGCGAGAAACGGCCAGGGCACACATGGAAACGCCTTCACGATCGATGCGGGTCACTTCCGACAAGTCGATTTCGACGACGCCGACCCGCTCGACCCCGTGCAGGAAATCGTTGCGCGTCGACGCCGTCAGGCCACCAACCACGCGCATCACCTTACCGCCGGGCAGGTTATGAATGGTCAGGATGGTGGCCTTGCCCTGTTCGATCGCGGTGTTGATGCTGTCTTCGATCAGGTGCTGGCTCATCGGTCCGGCCTGAAAGCGCACCCCGTAGAGCCCGTCGCCGACGCGGCTGGTAACGCTACCGATGAGCTCGATCAAGGGCGACCTGAAAACACGGAATTCACAGGTCACGGTATCGCCCACGGCCAGGGGAAGGGTGCTCCGGCACATCAACCCGCCGAGGGAAAGATTTTCCAGACCGCCGACGGCGCGCTGGCCACCGTGACCAATCCGGATCGGTTGCGGCTCATCGAACTGGATGCGCTGATGACGTCGCCGATCCCGCGTCAACGCCGGGGTATCCGTGGGTGACTCTGCTTGCATGATTTCTCGCATTTGCCGAAGTGCGGCAATATTACCAAACTGCAGCCATTGCCATCGCCCCCATGCACCCCATGTTCCCCCTCACCCGCCGACTTCCACGCCTGCTCGCCGCTACTTTATTCTTCGTCTGCGGCCTTGCCGCTGCCGCGACAGCGCTGCCGGCCTCCCTGTCCATGGCACTGCGCGAGGCCAGACTGCCGGCAGCCAACGCCGCCTTTTTCGTGCAGCGGGTCGATAGCGACAAGCCGCTGCTGACCCACAACGCCGGCAAGCCGATGAACCCGGCATCGGCAATGAAGCTGGTGACGACTTACGCCGCCCTCGACCTGCTCGGCCCGGCCCACACCTGGAAGACACAGGCACTGGCCGACAGCGCGCCGCGCGACGGCAAGCTCGAAGGGCCGCTCTATCTGCGCGGCAGCGGCGACCCGAGCCTGACATTGGAGCGCTTCTGGCTGTTGCTGCGGCAATTGCGAGCACGCGGCGTCAGCGAGCTTGGCGGCGACCTGGTTCTCGACCGCAGCGCTTTTCTCCTGCCACCGCATGACCCGGCCGCCTTCGACAACGAACCATTGCGCCCCTACAACGCCGGTGCCGACGCGCTGCTGATCAACTTCAAGAGCCTGCGCCTGACGCTATCGCCCGACCCGGCCAACCGTAGCGTCGTGCTCATTACGGAAACGCCGGCCGAGGGCTTGCGCGTCAGCAGCCGCATCGTCCTCAGCGACAGTGACTGCGGCGACTGGCGCGAGAAGCTGAAAATCGTCACAGACGCCAACAGCATCGAAGTCAGCGGCAGCTACGCCACCGCTTGCGGCGAAAAGGCGCTGCATCTTTCACCCTGGGCCGCCAATGCCCAGGTCGAGCGACTGTTCCGTGCCTTGTGGCGCGAACTGGGCGGCAAGTTCAATGGTCAGGTGCGCGAGGGTGAAGCGCCGGCATCGGCGCGCGTGCTAGCGACGCAGGAATCGCCGCCGCTAGGCGAGATCGTTCGCGACGTTAACAAATGGAGCAACAACGTCATGGCCCGGCAGCTGTTTCTGAGCACCGCAAATGCCTGCCCGACCACCCCGGAAATGGCCAAGTCCCGCATTGCACAATGGCTGAAAGACAAGGGGATTGAAGGCAGCGTGCTGGATACCGGCGCCGGCCTCTCGCGCATCGAACGCGTCACCGCAGAAGGCCTGGGCAAGCTGCTGCTGGCGGCCTGGAAGAGCCCGGTGATGCCGGAGATGATGGCCTCGCTGCCGATTGCCGGCAGCGACGGCACGCTGAAAAAACGGTTTGGCAACTCGGCTGCCGCCGGCCGCGCCCACCTCAAGA
>Ga0172380_10005134_pt1 | contig 16156 bp, 20 predicted proteins | sample Leawe162metaG_FD_119747 | JGI IMG/M metagenome (GOLD analysis project Ga0172380, IMG submission 119747) | Leachate microbial communities from a municipal landfill in Southern Ontario, Canada - Leachate well 162 metaG | ecosystem: Engineered > Solid waste > Landfill > Unclassified | place...
TCACTAAAGGCAGCACAGGATATACTCGACAGGGCAGGCTTTGCACCTGTGAAGAAGATAAGTACGGAGAATGTGCATGCACACTTGACACGTGAAGATATAGATGATATAAAGAAGAGAGCGAGACAATACGCGGTTGGAGCTGATTCTGATTCTGGTCCCACAATTGATATGGTCGCTGAAGAGGAGAAGTGATATGGTCGAGCAGTCTCAATTCGTTCTAGGCAATGCGATATGGAATACTATGCTGATAGGAGTAGTAGCATGGTTTATACGTAACTGGATGAAGGAGACACGCGATACCATAAACGATCACTGTGCGTCGAATAAGCAGGAACATGAGAAGATGGAGAGTAAGATCGAAGACCACAGCGTACGCATAGTGGCGATTGAGACGAGAATAGCAGGGAAGTTGCTAATAGTAGGCCTCGTATTCTCTTTCATCTTAATGTCATTAATCCTACCGTGAGGTGATATATGCTGCATTTCAAAGAAGAGGAGTTCGCGTGTAAGTGTTGTGGCCAGGTGAAGATGGACGATACATTCCTCATCATGGTAGATAGCGCCCGTGCGATTGCAGATATACCATTCAAGATAACATCTGGGTACAGATGCCCAAAGCATAATGCAGAGGTGGGAAGCACGAGCACGAATCATACGTCTGGGAAAGCAGCTGACATAAAGTGCACATACGGGCCTGACCGTCTTAAGATGATAACGGCCCTCATCGCAGTGGGTTTCAAACGTATTGGGATAGGTAAGGACTTCATCCACTGTGACATCAATGAAGGTGCAAGGTCGATCTGGCTCTACTAATAGGGAGGTGCATATGAAGACACAAGTACCGATGCCACTCAAGGTTGAGCTCATTCCTGGTGATAGTAGATATGTATGCACGACAAAAGAGTTCCCCTTCCGCTCAGCCATACTGGATATGTGGTGTGAGATTCCAGTTGGCTTCATATTCGATCTGGAGAGTGTCCCACTGTTGAGGGGATCAAATCCAGAAGCAGGCGCGGTTCATGATTACCTCTGTAGGATAGATAGCAGGCCAGTGGTGACAAAGTGGCAAGCGGCACAGGTGTACTTCGATATACAGGACTACTTCGATGAGAAGGAGAGTGGTAATTGGATAAATAGAGGATGGGATTGGATCTGCCGACAGGTGAAGACCGGTGTTGTAATAGTGGCACCTGGATACTTCCACAAATATAAGGTGATGGCGACATACGAAGAGATCGTGGGGTAAACGCTATGATGAAATTTTCATCAAAGAACATATGCAAGAGGAGGGCGTGCGATGAGTAGAGTATTTGAAACGATGGGAACGATGGGTACTACGACGAGGATAGCATCAACTGATACAGCGGCTGGTATCACAGCAGGTCTGTTAAGTGATGCGAGTAGTAGACGTGCATGTGCAGCTGTCATATCAATTGACACTGCGAGCATAAGAGTGGCTTTCAATGCGACACCTACGCAGGGTGCAAGTGGTATTGGGCATACACTGTTCAGTGGTGACAGTTGGCGTATTGTGGGGAGAGAGAATCTTGAGAATCTCCTTTTTATCAGTGCAGCAAATGGTGTGGCAGGTGGCCTTCAGATAACACCTGAGTATTAACATATAAAGGGTGCGAGCGGATATGGAGGATTGTATATGGATGGAATAGGTGGGATTAGAAAGGGCTACGATCCAAGTAGCATAGACATAGACGGCGGCACAATAGACAACACAGTCATTGGTGGAACTACGCCAGCGGCAATTACAGGTACAGATATTACATCGAAGAATGGTTCTATTATTCTTCTTGATGATGATATAGCACATGGCATGACAGGTGTTCTTGCTACATCTGGGTTTGGTTGGATTACTCCCATCTCCGGCACCATAGGCGGTCTCGATATCTACGGCCTCACCGACGCAAATCAGGCCGGGGCCTTGCGTCTTACCGGTATCATCGGTGCGGCTGACCCGACTGATACTTATGCTGCTTTATGGCTGAGAGGTGGGAAAAAGAACGGAACGACGTGGCAAGCGTTGGGTGCGGCTGAGACGGTTTTCAAACTATCAAATTATACGACTGACCTTCTTTATCTTTTAGGCAACGGTAATTTCGGAATAGGGACGGCCACCTTCGGCACCTCCGCAGCTAAAGTCCTCGCAATGGCTTTAGGCACAGCCCCCACCACTTCCCCGGCTGATGCTGCGGCTATGTGGACGCAAGACATGAACAGTGCGGCTGGCATGGCTCGTCTGCACGAACGCACCGAGTCAGGCGTTTCCTCGCCCATCTCCCTCATGTCCGAAGTGGACAGCGCGATCAATCCCAGGATACCGAGCCAGGGCGTTTACATGACGGCTGAGGCTGCGGGTAGCAATGGGATTCAGGTTGCGGATAATGACAATATAGATTTCGGGACGGGGAATTTTACCCTTGTATGGAGGGGTAGTCTACCGGATTGGACACCGAGTGCGATACAGCGTTTTTTCCGCAAAATGGAGGGGGCTTCTCCATATACGGGGTACACGTTATATGTAAATACCGATGGAACTATTTCATTATCACTCTACAAGAATGACACCGGAGCGAACTATACCAGTACGATTGCCAATAGTTTTATTGATGGCACGGCACACAAAATTGCCTGTGTTGTCACCAGAGAAACCGCATCTGTGGCGGGAAGCGTGGTCTTTTATGTGGATGGATACCCACTCGGTGCATCAATCGCCATAACTGCCGCAACCCCCGTTACGATTAGCAATTCCGATCCGCTATACGTCATGGGAAATGCTGCGACAAGATTTGCTGGCACAACCTACTTCACCTCCACTTTCAACCGCGCCCTCACAGCCGCCGAAGTCCTTGACCTCTACCGCAACGGGATAAACTTTGCGGATAAGTGGGGAAGTCAGACTTCTATCATCACAGGCAACGACTCGACCTTTGCAGGGGCATCAAATTGGGCGAATGTTGATCTTAACGCTTACGATGAGACAACGGGCGGCGTTCTTACAGCCACGGCTAATGCGGCGGCGCAATACTGCACCCTTCCGATTGCCAATGCTACCACGGTGATCGGCAAAAAATACCGTCTTGTTTATGATGTTGCAAGCATTGTGTCCACATGGACAATCAAGGATTTCGGGGGAACTCAGACTATTGGAACGGTATCGGCTAATGGAACTGGGCAGACGATTGAATTTACTGCCTCAACTACGGGTGGATTAAGACTTGTAGCGGTTGGCGATACCTCAAGTGGCGCGTTTGACAATTTCTTGCTTTATGAGATTGGTGCCACCCTCGCCCTCGAACCGGAAGGCATCACATCGTCTTTGTGGTACGATAGTTCCAGTAACTTGTTAAATGCATCTTATCCCACAACAGGGTCAAGTGTGACAAGGGCACAAGGTGGGAGAAGCAAGATCCCAGAAAGTGCTGTTGCAGCCACGGCTACTCTCACGCAGGATCAGGTGTACGGTGGGCTGGTTAACAACTATGGTCAGGCAAACGACGCGGTGGTTACGCTTCCCACAATAGGTCCAGGGATGAACTTTGACGTTATCCTGGGCACTACAGTGGCGAAATACTATCAAATCACTGCAGGGACAAATGATAAGATATATCTGGATGGAGCAGCTGGAGCAGATAATGGGTATGTTGGCATAGTATCAGCAGTGGCCGGAGCAGCTCTATCATTCAGGGCATTTCAGACTGGCGTAGGTACCTACGATTGGTACTGTGCAACTGTCTCTGGCACTTGGGTCGCAGGATAAGGTGATGTGATGGGAAGATCAATTCTTAAAGGTAAGGGTATTGTCCTAGTAGATGCAGCTTTTACGTGCAAGTTATCTACTGTTAATGGGGTTGCGTTTATTACAAATCCTTCTCAAGATATAAGTAAGTACCTTAACCGCAAAGCAACCCTCACCGCAGGAGGCAAGACGCTTGTCGGATGGATTAAGGCGGCGGGGAGTGGAGAGAGCTTAGGCACCGCCTTAAATGTCTCGAATTGTGCAAACTTATCTTACGATACGTTTGACGGAGCAAGCTCGACAGGGTTTCATGCCATTTCAACAGGAACCTCTCCATCGCGGGTTGCAGGAACGGCAGACGAAATCGTTTTCACGCTTGGGGCTTTGTATAAAAGCAGCTTCGATTTAACACTGACGAGTGGCACGGCTCCGACAGTCCTTGAAAAAGCTAATCTTGGTGGATCCCAACTCGGCGGATTCGTTAACTCCGTAAATGGTGCGAACACTAAATATTCAACGATAACAACGTCGGCGACAGGGGTGTTGCAGTTCCAAAATGCGTCTATCGCGGAATTTACGGTTGCCAATCTTGCCGTAAAGAAAGTTAATTCCCCCTCCGCGACAGGTGTCCGCATCGTAGACGCTCAAGGGTCGTCAACCTACAACTGGACTTCAAACGACGGTCTGGATGCCAATTCAGCATCGTACACCCTCACCATTTCAGCACGATGAGGTGTGATTAGATGAAATACGGCTTCATATTTGCACTACTCCTGGCTGGTTTCTTCTTCTTGGTGACATACTCCTGTTCGGGGTACAGCATGATGTAGTACACATAGATGGTCTTGATGTGCATGTAGTAGAGAGTGCATCACAGATACCATATAAGGAGTGTCAAAGTTGGATAGTAGATGGTTGCGCAGCTTGGCCACCTGATAGCAAAGGATACGAGATATGGTTAGTATGCAGCAAGGGTGACAAGTACAACTGTGGCTATTTCATCGCAGGGCATGAGCTCATGCATATACTAAACGCAAAGAGGCCAGATCTTTTTTACGGTCCAGATACAGGTAAATAACCTATGGTGAAATTTTCACTGAAGGAGACATGATGGGAGCTGCAAAGTACGATTTTACAATCGAGCAGGGTGCGACATTTAGCAAGACATTCACGTGGAAGGATAGCACGAAGACTGCTGTCAATCTTACAGGATACACAGCACGTATGTCTATTAAACTGACCAAGGACGATACGACTGCTATTAAGTCTCTTCTATCAACAGGGACAAGTCCGAATATCACACTCGGTGGTGTGGCTGGCACGATTATAGTAGCGATGACAGCGACGGAGACTGCAGCACTTAACTTTGATAAGGCATTGTACGACTTGGAGATGGTAAATGGTGTGACTATAACGCGGCTTCTTGAAGGTGATATTACATTATCAAAAGAGGTAACGGCATGACAGACTACTACGTTGAGGTCACAGAGTCTCCCACATACGTAGAGGTTGATGGAGATAGTGGTACGCTTGAAGTGACAGAACAGGTCAACACTATCATGGATGCAGATCTTGCAGCGCTGTTAGTCTATCTCACAGATGGTGGTTATCTTGACCTAATCACATCATTCCTCGCATTGACAGATACACCAAGTGCGTATGTTGCGAAGGAGGTCGTGAGAGTAAATGCTGCGGGTTCTGCGCTTGAGACAGAGGATGAGATTGAATTGAAAAGCCTTGAAATAACAGGTGACGCGAATGGGACAGATCCGGTTGCTGTGAACGTGCTGTTTGGCACAGGTGCAGCTCCTACACCTGCATCTACATACCCTAATGGTACACTTTACTTCAAATACACAACGTGATATATGAGCGGATATAGTGACATATACGTGAATGTAGGTGACGCTTGGAAACGCCTCAAAGGTGGCTGGGTAAATGTGCGTGGAAGGTGGCGCTGCATCTGGGATGAAGATGCGGCTGCTGGAATGGGGATACCTACGAATCCAGATACAACGGCATACATAGTGTGGCCTAACATCAGCGGTACAAAGGGCTGGACTAACCCTAGACTTGTACAGCAGACAAACCAGATTGTACCAGTTGTAAGTGGAGATGATGGATCATGTGGACTTATAAACACTGAATACACAAACACGAGTGTTGTAACACAGTTTGGAACATCTACATCAATTAATAAGGCAAGATCTTGGATAAGGTTTCCCAACTACCAAGTGCAGAATAGTGCACCTATTGACTCTGCCATAATGTCATTTCTCCAATATTCAGGCGCTGCACCCTCAAAGGTGAATATATATGCAAATGATATAGGAGACGCAGTTGCACCTACAAATAGGGCAGAGGCTCTTGCTCTCACATTAACAACTGCAACTGTGCAGTGGCAACCTACTGATAATGATGGAGTTGTTCAGTCAACACCTAATATTGCGGCCATTATAAGTGAGGTAGTGAGTAGGCCAGACTATGCAAAGGGTAATGCTATTATGTTAATACTCGATTCAGTGTCTACTGGCTATTTCAGTAATTTCGTAACTGCATATTCTGTGAACGCGTTAGGTAATCCTCTGTATCCAGCTGCTGCTGTACCCTACCTAACCACTACATTCTGGGGATAGTATGACAGATATAAAAGACATAATGGCACAGTGCTACGCGTCGACAAAGATGACCGCTCAGGTTCTATTCCCTGACCGCTTCGATCGGCCCTTTAGTGCTTTGCACGATCAGATCTTCACCCCTTTGGATGACCCTACGATTCAGAAGTTGGTAATTAAAGCTCCGAGAGGCTGGGGTAAGACGAGCACGGTGAACATGGCGAGTCCGGCGAAGCACATCCTGTTTAGGGAGAAGAAGTTTATCGTCCCTATAAGCAACACGTCAACGCAGGCGATAATGCAGTCGGAGAATCTGAAACGTGAACTGCGTACGAATCGTATAGTCCGTCACTTCTTCGGTGATGTGAAGACAAACGACGCAGATGGCATTGATCCTACATTCAGCAAGGAGATGTGGATCGCAAACGGAGAGACACTCGTATTCCCTCGTGGTGCTGGGCAGCAGGTGCGTGGTATCCTCTTCGGCAACTACCGTCCTGACTTCATCCCTTGCGACGATCTGGAAGATAGTGAAAGTGTGAGGAGTGAAGAGCAAAGGGAGAAGATGAAGGAGTGGTTCTTCGCTGACGTGTTGAACAGTATAGATAGATCGAAGAAAAATTGGAAGGTTGTCGTAGTGGGCACTCTGTTGCATGAAGCATCGCTTCTTGCTGACCTGCTTGCAGACCAGACGTGGCATCACGTCGAACTCGATCTGTGTAGTGATGATCTGAGAAGCAACTGGCCAGACTTCATCTCCGATGATGAGGTGAAAGCGTTGTACAACTCCTTCAGAATACAGGGCCTACTCGACACTTTCTATCGTGAATATAGGGGTATGCCAGTTGGTAAGGAGACGAACTTTAGGAAGGAATACTTCCGCTATTACAATGAGGCGGATGAGGAGTTCAGGAAGAAGACGCTACCAATCCTCGAGAACGTGGTGATAATAGATCCTGCAAAGACAACGAACTGGGAATCGGCTGATAGTGCGATAGTGGGTATAGGCGTAGATGCATCTGCACCACGCATTTACCTTCGGGATATAGACGCTGGACGTTTCCACCCTGATGAAATATATGACAGGGCATTCGCAATGGCAGATCGTCTGCGTGCTCGGGTTATAGGGTATGAAGTAACCTCATTAAATGAGTTCATAACATACCCTATAACAACCGAGATGTTGAAGAGGAAGAAGTACTATCAGCTCGTGGAGCTGAAGGCGAGGGATAAGAAGGAGAATCGAATCAGCATGCTCCTCCCCTTCTACCGCATGGGTTACATCTACCATAATGAGACATGTTCACCACAGATGGAGGCGCAACTGTTGTCATTCCCTCGAAGTAAGAGATGGGATATAATGGACGCTTTTGCGTATGTGATAGAATTGTTAGAGGCTGGTGAGCGCTACTTCACAGGTGCGAACGATCAGACGGATGAGCAGTATGCGAAAGAGGTGGATAAGGAACTCAACGAGTTGGAAGCAGGATATGATGATGTCAAGCCGTTGCAAGGTTGGAGGGTTGCATAGTGACACAGCAAAGTTTCTGGAATGCATCTAATGGCCCTTATCTATATGAAGATACGAACGTGTATCCTGATGCAGAGGCGCACGTTCCATTCTACGGACCACAGGTGAAGATATCAGAATCTGCCACGGAGAGTATGCATGTTGTACGCTTGCAAGAGTTCAATACAGTGGTGCCTGGATCTGTTAGCGTAACTGCATCTGGCTTAAATAGTCGAATAAATAGCGGTTCAGTAAATACATCATCTGTGGATAGCGTAGTCGACTCCTCTACCATAATGGAAAGTGGTGTAAATAGTCAGTTACAGAGTGCTATCAGTAGCACTACATCTACACTATCCAGTGGGGATAGTGTGGCGCAGAGTGCAGTAACAAGCATGACGTCAAAGGCAGATAGTCGTGTAGATAGTAACGTACTATATCAGTCAACATTAAACAGTGTAGTAGAGAGTCGCCTAACAGTCCATGGGATATAAACGCTACGGTGAAAATTTCACAATAGGGGAACATAATGCCAACTATAATAACAAGTAATGTAGCACCGACAAGATACACTGGGTCTGCTAATATCGACTATAGGTATCCAGATGGTTTTGATCTACGTCCAACGAGTGAGTTGCATAACCTTATTCTAACAAAACTCTACTATCGAATGTTCGAGAGTAGTCAGGAGATGCAGAAGCGCTATCCAGCGTGGAAGAAGATCGACCAGGTACTAACCGCATATGTAGATGTAAAAGACGCAGAACAGGCGATAAAAGATGCAGATGATCGCAAGCCAGTTGCTGTGGTAGTACCAATATCATATGCAACACTTGAAGTGCTTCTTACATACTTCACGTCTGTCTTCCTGGAGACACCTTATTTTAAGTATGAGGGCGTCGATGCGAACGATGTGGTACCTGCACAGCTGCTGGAGAAGGTAATCGAGCTGCAATGTCTACGAAAGAAGGTAGGCTTAAACCTACACACGATGTTTAGGGATAGTCTCGCATATGGCTTCGGCGCTGTTAGTCCGCTCTGGACAACTGATAGAGCGATGAAGACTGTATACAAGGAGGAATCATTCCTCTCCTCCCTATTCAGTTCCTTTACAGGGAGAGGCACTAAGCAGCGTACACAGGAGGAGTCCATAGTATACGAAGGCAATATGTTGAAGAATATTGACCCTTACCGTTACCTTCCAGACCCAAGTGTTCCTATACATGAGACGCAGTCCGGTGAGTATGTTGGCTGGATTGAGACTACATCGTATATAAAGATGTTGAATATGGAACTATACAGCAGAGGGGACATATTTAATGTGAAGTACTTGGCTGAGAGTCAGGGAGGTATGTATAGCCAATTCAACAAGTCTATCTCAGACTCTGGAAGGGGAACAAAGTGGGGTACTGGACAGGCATATAACTCCTCCGAAACAAGACCTCTTGATGTAACGTGGATGTATGTAGACCTCATCCCAAAGGAGTGGAAACTGGGGAATAGCGAGAGTCCAGAGAAGTGGCTCTTCGGCGTAGCATATGACAAGATCATCATATCTGCGAAGCGACTAGGCCTAGACCATAATATGTTTCCAGTTGCTGTAAGTGCACCTGACTTTGATGGGCACTCTGTTACGCCAATCTCAAAACTGGAACTGGTCTACGGTCTTCAGCATGCACTGAATTGGCTCTTTGATAGTCACATAGCAAACGTGCGTAAGTCACTCAATGATATGTTGATAGTCGACCCTTCGCTTATAAATATCAACGACTTGAAGGACCCTGAGCCTGGGAAGCTTATAAGGATGCGAAGAGCTGCCTGGGGACGTGGAGTTGAAAATGCTGTTAAGCAGTTGAGAGTAGACGACGTAACAAAAGGGCATATATCAGACTCGTCTAACCTTATGGATATAATAGCACAGATCGCTGGCTCTGTAGATAGCATCCAGGGTGTGATACGAAAGACAGCAGAACGCATCACTGCTGAGGAGGTACGTGGTACGCGTAGTAGTGCAATCAGTAGGCTGGCGAGGGCTGCAAAAGTGACAAGTATGCAGGCCATGTTCGACATTGGCTACATGTTCGCTAGTCATACACAGCAACTGGCCACACAGGAACAGTGGGTTCGTATAACTGGAGACTGGGAGAGTGAAGTGAGGAAGGCCTTCCCTGGACAAGATAGGGTAAAGGTGACGCCTGAACAATTAAGTGCATCATATGATATGGTGATGAGGGATGGTACTACGCAGGGTGGAGAGTATGTAGAAGTGTGGACTGACATCTTGAAGACGCTGCTGACAACAACGAATCCTGCTCTCGCACAGACGTTTGATGTGCCTCGCATCTTCGCGCATGTGGCTCGCTTAACAGGGGCGAAGGATATAAGCCAGTTCATAGTAAGGCCACAAGGACAGATAGATCAAGGAGTGCAAGCAGGAAACTTGGTACCGGCAAGGCAGGCTGGCGTAAATGTGGAACCAGGGATGATGAGTGGAGGTGGTGGTAATGTCTAACGATGGTTTCTTCAGTAAGAGAGCAGTAAGGGAATTTAAAGACTCCTTGATATGGCAGGAGATAGAAGATACACTTAAAGAGCGTATGTCACTATACAATGATGACTTTCGTAAGTTTAGTCCACTGACGCCGGAAGGTGTGGCTAAGATAGCAAGCATACAAAATGCGATGAATGAGATAGATTACTTTCTAGCCTTGCCAGATAGCATGGTTAGAGAGGAAGAACAAACAAACAAGGAGGAAGCAAATGATGGAAGATGAAGTGAACAAGGGTTTACAAGAGACATTCAGTGATTTTCTACCAGCACCACCTGATCCGGAGCCACCTGCACCACCTGTGGAGACTCCACCTGCAGAGCCGCCCGCTCCGCCGAGTGAGCCACCTGTAGAACCGCCTGTTGAACCACCTACACCTCCGGTAGAGCCGCCGGCTGAACCTCCTGTTCCGCCTGCTGTTCCCCCAGCGGAGCCGCCTGCACCTGAGCCAACTGAGTTGGAACTGGAGCGTGCCCGTAATGTTGAGCTGATGAAGATGGTCTCTGGTGCACAGAAGCCATCGCCTGGTGCAGCGCCAGAACCGCCCGCGCCTATAGTAGATGGGGTGTTCAAGTTCGTGGAGAAGGACGAGGACATTGATAAAGTGCTGAAGACACCAGAAGCCTTCAACACCTTCATGACAGGCGTGGTTGTGAAGGCTGTGGAAGGTGCACTACGTAAACTGCCCGAGGTAGTAATCCCTATGGCACGTAATCAGGTCTCGATTATGTCTACCATTCAGGACTTCTACCAGAGCAATAAGGATCTGTTGCAGTACAAAGAGTTCGTCGGGTATGTAGCGAATGAGATAAGTGCAAAGAGGCCAGAACTATCACTGGCAGAGTTGTTAGATGAAAGTGAAAAGGAGGTGAGAACGAGACTGAAGTTGAAGAAGGCTGCTGAGGCAGGTGTGATGCCGCCCATAGCACCCGCGCCTGGAGCGCCGCCTCCTGCAGCAGCACCGACACCTGGCTTCGTGCCTACAAATCCGGGGAGTAGGCCTGCACCTGCTGGAGCAAGGGCAGATGCGTTGGATAAACTTTCGAACGAGATAATGGAATTGGCTGAGTTATAGGGAGGTAAAATGAATGAAGAATATTGACAAAGGTATATACGACATCACTAGAAGAGGTGTCCTGCCCAATGATGGGGCAGATTCCCTTCTCTTGAGTCGAGCGGAAAGTGCAGGTGCAACTGCATATGATGCTACGTCTATGTCGGCAGTTGATTCTGCAGTACTGTCATTGAGTAGTCCTGACAGTTCTCTAACGTCAAAGATGACGTCTGAGGCTTCACGTGTTGACAGTATTGCAACGAGTATAAACACGGATAGGGGTTCAGATGAAAGTGTAATCACATCGAAGGCTACGTCGGAGACCTCCAGACTGGACAGCGTTGTCACGAGTGTGAATACAGATAGGGGAGGTGATGAAAGCGTCATCACAAGCAAGGCCACCTCTGAGACCAGTCGTGTTGATAGTGGTCTTACATCGGCTGCACTATCTCTCACAACCAAGGATAGTGTGATTACATCGAAGATCACATCTGAAACATCACGTATTGACAGTGCAGTGGCAAGTGAAGTGACAGATAGAGGATCTGATGTGACATCTATTGCTGGATCACTAACTGCCTCGGATAGCACGGTCACGTCGAAGGTGACGTCCGAGACATCGCGTGTGGATAGTGCTATCACCAGTGGTGTGAGTGCTCTTGCGAGTAAGGCTACAAGTGAGACGAGTCGTGTCGACTCTACTGTCACGTCTGAGGTAACAGATCGTGGTATAGATGAGAGTACGATCACATCGAAGGTCGTAAGTGAGACGTCAAGAGTAGATAGTGTGGTTACAAGTGTAAACACTGACAGGGGAAATGATGAGAATGCCATTATTAGTCAGGTAACAAGTCTTGCTGATGCTAGTACCATTGGCCTGTCATACGTTAGTTATCTTGCCAGTAGGATGAAGTCGGCCGCATATCTAACTTAACAGGTTGAATGGTAAAAGGGAGGAAGCAAATGAAAGTAGCACATTGGACTTGGGGAAACAGTAGTGGTATGCATCGAGTTGCAGAGTCAATATCAAAGGCAGAACGTGAACTCGGGTTGGACAGTCGCCTCGTGTGGGCTGACTCTCCGAAAGATCTGTTGGAGTGGGCAGTAGAAGAAGCCCAAATCCATATAGGTCATACACATCTACCTGAAAGCGTGTGGAGTAAACGTCCCCGTCCTCCTGTCATATGGGTAGGACATGGGACGCCTGAAGTTGTACTACATGACACAGCGGAAGAGGTACGTAAAGGATCGTACGGTCATGGAGATGCATTTATGCTCATCCAGTATTGGATGCAACATGCAGATGCAATGGTTACATTCTGGCCTCGGCATGAGGCAATATGGCGTTCTCTGTGTGATAAGCACACACTTGTGAAGTGCATAACGCTTGGCTTGGATAAGACATTCTGGCACCCACAGCCGAGTAGGGGCAAGTTTGCAGGTAATCCATCTGTACTTTCACATGAGAACTGTTATGAAATAAAGTGGCCTCTTGACCTCATTATAACATGGCCTTGGGTGTGTGAGGAAGTGCCACATGCACGACTTCATCTTAACTACATGCCACATGACCAGCATAGAGTATGGTTTCCTCTTGCGAATAGGAATGGATCATCTTTCTATTCCTATATGAGTAGTAAAGTGTTTGGCCATGAGGACCTACGTAACAACTACTGCTCTAACGACTTCTACATAGGCCTTGTGCGATATGGAGACTTCAATAGGGCAGCACTTGAAGCGAGAGCGTGCGGAACTAAGTTGATCTCATACACAGGTAATCCATACGCCCACTATTGGATTCCTGAGGGAGATCAGCGTGTGATGGCTGACTACCTCATTAAGGTTCTCAAAGGTGATACACAGCCTAGAGAAGATATTCTTGATGTACCAGACATCAAGGATACTGCACTAGAGATGGTTGAGCTGTATGGGAGGTTTATTTCATGATGGACTATAAGCAGCTCGAAGAGTGGGTACGGAATGGGGTAAAGGTGTGGCAGCCGTCTAACATCTATCCAACTGCAAAACTGGGAGTAGATGTGAGTATAGGTGCATACACCGAAATAGGAAACAGTGTAGAAATTGGAGATCAAGTACGCATAGGTGCAATGTGCTTTATCCCAGAAGGTGTGACTATTGAAGACAAAGCATGGATAGGTCCACGATGCACCTTCACCAATGATAGGTTCCCACCTTCTGTGAGGGAGAACTGGGAGCACACGGTTGTGAAGAGAGGAGCCAGACTTGGGGCTGCTGTAACAGTTGTGTGTGGAGTTACCATAGGTGAAGGTGCACTCGTTGGAGCTGGAAGTGTTGTAACCAAGAACATTCCACCACGTGAGATATGGGCAGGTGTACCTGCGAGACGAATTAGAAATAAGGAGGATATATAATGCAAAGATTACCTGGGGAGTTGATGTTAGTTGGCCATGCATCTTTTGCCAAGCCGATAGTGGCTGCAGCAAATGCGAGTGCATGTGCTATTGTAACGGAGGTTTCGATTTCAACCTTGACTGCTGGTGCTCTCACCATTGCAGCTCAGTTGGACTATCCCCGTAACCTTAAGGTTGTCCTGACTGATGCTAACGCAACCATCACTGGCGCGACTGTGACAATTGTCGGTATGGATCAGAATGGAATAGGCATCACTGATGTGGTGACGTTCACTGGTGCAGGTTCGCAGTATACTGTGAAAGCATTTGCGAAGGTTGTAAGCGCGACATGGGCACTCGTGAGTGGGACTGTCACTACAACAGATGACACCATTGCAGTCGGAGCTGGTCCTGCTCTTGGCTTGGTGGCAGCGCCTGGTGCTGTGTATGACAGGAAGATCAAGAGTTCGTTTGACGGTGGGGATGAGGCAGGTACGTTCTCGACAACGTATGGCCTCTACACACCAACAGGCACGATGAATGGTGCGAAGGCCGTTGAGGTTGACTTCCTCTACAAACTGCCGTTGAAGACTGGCTTGAGTGATTAGTATATAAACACGTAACCTTTGATGAAATTTTCATCAAAGATCATTTCACACGATAAGGAGGCTTAACATTATGGGATTTCTTGGAATGAGAGGAACTGGAGACTGGGTCACCGACGGGAGACCGAAAAGTTGGAGGGAAGGCATCTTACTGCTCTACCCTAATGGAACTGCACCTCTTACCGCCATTCTCGGCAAAATGAAAGGGGAGGCTCTGACTGACCCTGAGTTTAACTGGTGGACGAAGACGCTTGCAACGCAGCGTATGGCTGTCACTGGCGTATATACAGATGCGATTCTTTCCACTGCATATACAAGTGGTGGAGTTGCTGGCACCATTCTGTACCTCAAAGGTGCCGAAGCCAGTGTCGCACAGTTCAGAGTTGGCCATCAGGTCCTACTCAGGGATGCATCTGATTTCACAGTGGATGTTGTTGGTAAGGTTACCGACCGTACTCTCAACGGCTCTTCATCGTCTATCGCAGTTAAGCTCCTTGAGGCTGACGACAACAGTTCGTATAGCAAGGACCTGAGCGACTGTGATACTGCGATCATCGTAGGTAACATCAACGAGGAAGGTGCGGCTATGCCGTCTGGTATCACCTTCGATCCTACGAAGATGTATAACTATACGCAGATCTTTCGGTCGCCCCTGAGTCTGTCTCGTACATCGAGGAAGACCAGAATGCGTACTGGTGACAATTACAAAGAGATGAAGCGTGAGGTCCTCGAGTACCACTCCATCGAGATGGAGAAGGCGTTCATCTTCGGCGTGAAGACGGAGAACACTGGAACTGGTGGAAAGCCTGAGCGTACCACTGATGGTCTTCTCACAATGATTCGCGCTAATGCGCCTACCAATGTGAGTGACTTCACCCTCAACACAACATATCATGGCAAGGATTGGCTTGATAGTGGTGGTGGTGAGACCTGGCTCAATTACTACCTCGAACTGATGTTCAGGTATGGGAGAGGTGAGAAGCTTGCCCTCTGTGGTACTGGTGCTCTTCTTGGCATCAACGCCTTGGCACAGGCTGGCTCCCACTTCACCCTCACACCTTCTACCAAAGCGTATGGTATCAATGTGAGTGAATGGGTTACACCCTTTGGCACGATTTACCTGAAGACGCATCCACTCTTCAACGTGGAAGATACGTTGCGATATAGCATGCTTGTTATCGAACCTGAGAATATCAAGTATCGCTACATCGACGACACCAACTTCTACGGTGAGGGTGATGCGAAACAGGCAGCGCCTGGCACTAACAGCGCCAGGATCGACGGAACCAATGAGGAGTTCTTAACGGAGGCAGGGTTGGAGTATCATCATCCATCTACTGGTGGGTTCCTCAATGGTGTTGGACAGGATCACGATTCGTAGCCGGAACCGCTTCCTCCAATAACCGGCATAGCGTAGGGGTTGTCTTCATGAGGCCCCTACGTTACAATCTTACGCGCATGAGGGTGATATGAATATAAAGATATACGTAAGAAGTTCGCCGAACTCAGTGGACGCTACGATCTGATAAAGGCAGATTATCAAGATGATGGTGCTGACTTCTTCATAAATGCAGGACAGCGCATGCTTGATAGGAAGTCTAGCTTTCGCAAGGGGTCAGGTAAGAATGTTCAGACTCTCGCGGCTAACACTATCATCGTGAAGTCAGTTGGCCTACGCTTGGTGGATGAAGTGTGGA
>Ga0172380_10005135_pt1 | contig 16156 bp, 14 predicted proteins | sample Leawe162metaG_FD_119747 | JGI IMG/M metagenome (GOLD analysis project Ga0172380, IMG submission 119747) | Leachate microbial communities from a municipal landfill in Southern Ontario, Canada - Leachate well 162 metaG | ecosystem: Engineered > Solid waste > Landfill > Unclassified | place...
AAAGTAAGCGAATGTAATTCCGCTCAAAAAGCAAAAAGTTGTGAATAGTACAATCCACTTTATGTATTTCTTCTCTTTTTGTTTTAAAGCTGGAGCTATAAACTTCCAGAGCTGATAAACAACATTCGGAAAACTGAAAATTAATCCAAGCATTATTGCTACTTGAAAATATAAGAATAGCTGACCGAACGGACGAAGATTCTGAAGCTTTAATCCGGAAGTTTTTGCCGGAAGTAAAAGAATGTGCTCAATAAAAAAGTCTATGAATATCCATGCTACGATTGTTCCAACTACAACTCCGCCGAGAGCGTATATTATTCTCCATCTCAATTCTTCGAGATGATCGAGGAAGGTCATTTCTTTCTCTTCCTCGACGTTCTCTCCTATCAATTTTGTTTCGTCACTCACGTTATTATGCTAATTCCGGATAAAGTGGAAAACCGAAACAAAGCTGCGCAACTTCTTTTTTGATGCTTGCCAGTTCTGTCTCATTTTCAATATTCTTAATAGCTCTGTCAATGAAAGATGCTATTTGTTTCATTTCATTTTCTTTCATTCCGCGGGTGGTAACAGCCGGTGTGCCAATTCTAATTCCGCTTGTAACAAACGGACTCTTGGTATCGAACGGAATCATATTCTTGTTAACTGTAATTCCGGCAGCGCCAAGAGCGTTTTCGACTTTCTTGCCGCTCAAATCTTTGTTTGTTAAATCAATAAGCATCAAATGGTTGTCTGTTCCGCCGGAAACAATATCATAACCAAGTGAGATCATTTCAGTAGAAAGAGTTTTAGAGTTCTTAATTATTTGTTTTGCGTAAACTGCAAAATCATCAGATAATGCTTCACCAAATGCTACAGCTTTTGCCATTATTATATGCATCAATGGTCCGCCTTGAATTCCCGGCATTACCATACCGTCAAGAATTTCGCTCATTAGTTTTAAGCGATCACCTTTTAATGTTTTAACACCAAATGGATTCTCACGATCTTTTCCCATAAGAATAATACCTCCGCGTGGTCCGCGAAGAGTCTTATGAGTTGTTGAAGTAACAACATCGCAATATGGCAAAGGATTGTTTAACAATCCCTTTGCAATTAATCCGGCCGGATGAGCCATGTCCATCATTAACAAAGCACCAACTTTATCAGCTATCTCACGGAATTTTGCATAATCCCAATCACGTGAATAAGCGCTCGCGCCCATCACAATCAACTTTGGTTTTTCTTTCTTTGCTAAGTCTTCAACTATGTTATAGTCTAAAAGTTTGGTCTCTTTATTAAGTGAATAACCAACAGCGCGGTAAATTTGTCCGCTGAAATTAACATGCGAGCCATGAGTTAAATGTCCGCCATGATCAAGGCTCAAACCTAAAATTGTATCGCCCGGTTTTAGCATGGACATATATACAGCCATATTTGCTTGTGAACCGGAATGAGGCTGTACGTTAACATATTCAGCACCGAACAATTTTCTTAAGCGATCGCGCGCGATATCTTCAGCCATGTCAACGTATTCACATCCGCCGTAATATCTTTTACCCGGATAACCTTCAGCATATTTGTTCGTTAACACAGAACCAGCCGCAGCTAACACAGACATTGAAACGAAATTTTCCGATGCGATTAATTCGAGGTGAGATTCTTGTCTCTGAAGTTCTAATTGTGCAACCTTTAGAACTTCTTGATCTTTTTCTAAATAATTTGGCATAACAATTCTATTTTTTGTTGTGGGTTCAAGGTAAGGAAATGCAGTGGAAGATTCATCTGAAAAAATATCTTTTGGACTATCTTTCTGTTTGAATAAACCAAAGTTCGCCAAGACTAATCGTAATAAAAACCTTATAAATATTTTCTTGTATTAAATTATTATCAGTTGTTCCTCTTCTTCCATATTGGAAACCTAAATCAAGAGTATTTTCATATCCAATTGGTAACGAAAAGCCGGCATAGAGTGACAATTGATTTATAGATGTTCCGTTAAAAATGTATGGAGTTTGTTCATATCCAACACCGCCGCGTAGTGATATCTGCTTCCAGAAACCAACCGCATCGTAAGATGGACGGTACTCAACTCCAAAGCTATACTTGTTGATGTCTTGCATAGGAGATGTTGTTTGAGTTCCCCATGAGAATTTGCTCATTGGCTGAGTCATGTAATCCAGAACGAACAAATAGTTATCACTTAATTTGAATGAGGCTCCAATTCCCAACCTATATGGCAGCTTCGATTTTAATACGCCGGAATTGAATTCATAATCTCCAATTAGAGAAGTAAATGTGTTCGTCGAATCTGAACTCATGCTAATCTGAGGCGAGAATGATAAACCTATTCTAAAATCTTTGAAATCACTTTCACCAAATAATTTTGATAGATCACTGGAAATCAATCCGAAAGTAGCGCCTATTCCGTGATAACTAAACTCTCTCAAGAAAGTAGCATCTCTAAACGCAGAGCTATCGTTGAAAGCGACACTTGTTTCATTGTTAATCTTACCATTGTAATAATCAAACGAAGCGCCTAACGAAAAACCAAACGGCAATCTGTAAGATGTCCCAACGAAAAACTTAAATATTCCGCCGCTTCCGGTATACGTTGTTGTGTAATCATCAACCAAATTATCTTTTTCTGTTGATATTACTTCATATCCAACGTTTGTATAAGGCACAATACCGGCTGCAAAAGAAATTCCATTCTCGCGACTGATTGGGAAACCAACCATCAAGCCAGTGTAATTAGAATTGGAATTAAATACACTTTTTGAGGATGAAGATTGATCAGAGGCGTTAATCATAATTCCGGTTTCGAATCGGGTTAAACCAATCTGATTCCATGAAGCGGGATTTGTATAACTTAAAAAGTCTCTGTCGCTCAAAGCATAGCCTAATTCGCCTAAACCAAATCTTCTAGCAGAGAAACTGTAATTAAATTCTCCAAGACCTAATCTTGTATAAGTAGATCCACCGGTAGCAAGGGTAATTCCTTGAAGTGAAACAAATAACAATATTATTAAAATTTTATTTCGCATTGGCTCACTTAATTGTGTAAGTAATTTTTAGTCTAGGTCTTAGTGCTTTATTTGTTTCTTTGCTGTTATAGATAGCAATTCTTGCAGCGCTGTAATATTCATCCGGCAAAGCCAACATCAATCCTTGGTTCGCATCCCCTTTAATCCACTTCTGTACCATCCAAGCAATATCTCCGCTATAAACGTTACCAGTTCTACCCATGTAAACATAATAGAGACTGTCAGACGTTAATTTGTAGGTTATGGAATCACCAAATGTCTGGACTATGATTGAATCAGAAGCTGGTGTTCCATCGTTTGTTTTTGTTGGATCAACATTCAATTCCAGAATCGCTTTGTTAAGGATAATGTTCTTTGGAAGATTGCTAATATCAAATGACAACATCGAGCGTATGCCCAAGCTGCCTTGTAAGAAGAAATGGTTTTCCGAAGTTGGCTTGCTACCTTCCAAAACGTGAACATCCCAGAAAGGTGCAGCATAAACTGTATCAACATAGTTAACAGCAGCACGTTCAACAATAAAATTAAGTACGATATTATCTGAAGAACCATCTGTATAAACGGCGTCGAAACCAATCATTCTGTTAGTACCGCTTTTGGGTTTTAGAAGAATTCCGTAATTCCTAGTTAGATTGGAATCTTTCTTGGCTTTTAACCACTCGGTGATTACGCTCGGATTGATATCAAATTTAATCAGCGTGTCAGTAATACTCTTATTGAAAGAAACATCACTTGCATCATATTGTAGATTTTTCAAACTATCAGCATCAAAACCATCCTCTGTCCATGCGTTTCTAACTTGATGAACTGCAAAATCAAACGGTGCACTACTCTCGCCGAATTTATACGAGGTTTTCATTTCCATTGTTGCAGATTTAACAATTAATTCATTATTCATAACTCTGGTTAGTAGCGTATCATCCATATAAATCCAGTACTTATAAAGCAAGGAAGATTCACCATAAGAAGTTTTACCAAGAAGTACCTTCTCTCCAACTCCTAGTTTTAGCTTTGCTTGATATGAGTAGGATTGCTGCGGAGTGTCTTCAGTAAAAGAATCGTACTGGGCAAATTTAATTTTATCTTGATCCGGAATTATATTTTCGCCAACTGAAGTTGGAGAATCGCTGCATGAAATGAATAACGCAATAATTGGAATAGAGAGAAAACTTAACCGAAATTTCTTAATCAATTACATCCTCCAAAATCATTTACAATAAAATCGCACGCTTCTGTAAAATTAGCGGCTACAAAATTGGGCTTTTTGTTTTGATTATGCAAGGCAGATAATTCCGCTTCGTATAAATCACTTTTCAATAAAACAGTTTTTACTCCGGCGTTTATACCACTAACAATATCAGAATCGCGGTCACCAACCATATAGGATTTGCTTAAATCCAAATCCAATTCTTCAGCGGCATTCAGAATCATTAAAGGAGAAGGTTTTCTGCATTTGGCTTCTTCTTCGGTGCTAAACTCCGGATGAAACGGACAGTAATAGAATTTATCTATTTCTGCATCATCTTTTTTCAATATCAAATCAATTCGGTTATTAATGATTTCCACATCTTCAATTGTCATTAATCCTTTTGCAACACCAGCTTGATTTGAAATGACAACTATCTTAAAACCGAATTCACGTTTAAGTTTCCGAATTCCTCCAGAAACTCCATCTAAAATTTTTATATCATCTGGATTCTTAACGTAGCCGGTATCGTAATTAATCGTCCCGTCACGATCCAAAAATACTGCACGATGAGACATAATTAATCGGCAAGTTTCTTATAAAGCTCAACATATTTCTTTGTCGAGTTCATCCATGAGAAATCAGACTTCATACCATTGGTTTGAATAGTCTTCCAAACTTCCGGAGCTGTTGAGTACATTTTTATGGCAGCTTTTATTTCAGCTAAGAAATCTTTTGCTGCATATTTTTCAAACACAAAACCGTTGCCTAAACCAGTCTTAGGATTAAACTTTTGAACAGTATCCGCTAGTCCGCCGGTCTTTCTCACAATCGGCACTGTTCCGTAAACTAAACTATACATTTGATTCAAGCCGCAAGGCTCATATTTAGAAGGCATTAAGAACATATCGCTGCCCGCTTCAATTAGATGCGCAAGTTCGTCATCGAATCCTATGTAACAAGAAAACTTTGTATGATATTTAGACGCCATCTGCATAAAGAACTTGTTATACTTCTTGTCGCCAGTTCCAAGCAGAACAAGTTGTATATCCATTTTCATCAATTCCGGAAAAACTTTCTCTATTAAATCCAATCCTTTGTTATCAAACAATCTTGTAATCATTCCAAGAACCGGAACATCAGCCTTAAATTCAAAATTGAAATTGTCCGCCAATGTTTTCTTGTTGTCCATTTTGTGCTCTAAGCTCTTTGCAGAATATTTATGAGCAATCTTTGTATCAACTTCCGGACTCCAAACCGTATCATCAATTCCATTGACAATTCCGTACAAATCTTTTTTACGTTTTGAAAGGATGTCTTCCAATCCTTGCCCTTGTTCCTTGGTAGAACAAATCTCTTTTGCATAGGTTTCACTAACTGTGTTAATCATATCTGCGTAAAGTAAGCCGCTCTTCATAAAATTGACACTTCCTTTATGCAGAATTCCCTTTTCAGAATTTAACTCTTTAGGCAGAGCAGTTTTTTCAAAAGTAGATTTTGGAAAAACGCCTTGGAAACCGAGATTATGAACAGTAAATAGAGTTTTAATTCCCTTAAAAGCCGGATCATTTTTAAACATAGCTTTCAAATAAACCGGAACTAGCCCGCATTGCCAGTCGTTGCAATGAATAATATCGGGAACCCAGCCCAGTTTTTGAATAAGCTCGTAAACTGATCTTGCAAGAAGGATGAATCTAGAATCATTATCTGGGTAATCTTCGTTTGTCAGCGGATCGCTGTACAAGCTGTGTCGGCTTCCAAAAAACTCCGGATTATCCAAGAAATAAATTTGAACTCTGGTTTTTGGTCCGATTAAGAATGAAGAACGAAGAGAAAAAACCACTTCCTTTTCGCCGATATTCATGGTTAAATCTTTAAGTCTAACCACTTCATGAATCTTAAATTTTCTTTCATCAATTGCACCATATTTCGGGACAACAATACGTACCAAATGCCCCATTTCTTGCAATTTTTGAGGTAATGCCGAAGAGACGTCAGCCAGACCGCCGGTCTTAATAAATGGGTACACTTCTGAGGTCACAAAAAGGATTTTATATTTTTTTCCGGGAGGCATTATCAAAGATCCTTAATTATTAGCGTGTAAAATTACGAAAAACGAAGGGGTTAACCAAAAATATTAGGCATTGAACACTTGATTTATCTATTTTCGTGTCAACTAATTATGGCTGATTTTCACAAAAAATGAAGACTTTAATTACCAATGCCGCTCAGATTCTTACTATTAACACAAATGGGAAACATGTAAAACGGGGTAAAAACCTATCGGAAACGGCTCCTTTACTCAATCATTCAATTTTAGTTGAAGATGGTTTAATCAAAGATTTTATTCCGAATTCAAAGATTTCGGAAATAACTGCAGATCAAAGAATAGATGTAAACAATTGCATAATTCTACCCGGACTGGTTGAGTGCCATACTCACGCAGCTTATGCCGGTTCCCGTGCTAACGAGTTTTTGATGCGCTTAAAAGGCGCTACCTACGAAGAAATTTCTCAAGCTGGAGGCGGAATTACTTCTACAATGAAAGCAGTTAGAAATTCTTCTTTTGAAGAGCTTGTAAAACTTCTGGCTCCTAGAATTGAACATTTCATTTCTCAAGGTGTAACTACTTTGGAAATAAAAAGCGGCTACGGATTGAGTTTTTATGATGAGATAAAACTTCTTCAAGTGATAAATCATTTCAAAGTTCATTCTGCAATTGAAATAGTACCAACTTTTCTAGGTGCTCATACTTACCCGCCGGAATATAAGAATGATCATCAGCAGTACTTGAAAATGATAATTGAAGAACTTCTCCCCTACATTATCAAGAATAAGCTTGCTGAACATGTAGATGCTTTCTGTGAAAAAACCGCTTTCTCTGCCGAAGACGTAGATCTACTGTTTACAAGGGCCAAAAAGCTTGGCTACAAACTCCGTTTGCATACCGAACAATTTAATGTTGTTGGCGGATTAGATATAGCATTAAAGCATAAAGTTCTTTCAGTAGATCATCTTGAAGTTATTAATGATGAAGACATTCCAAAACTTGCAAAAAGCGGCACTGCAGCTTTGTTATTGCCCGGCGTTTCATTTTTCTTAGGTTGTCCTTATGCACCGGCAAGAAAGTTAATAGAGAGTAACGCTACAGTGGCACTAGCTACAGACTACAATCCCGGCTCCTCGCATATTCCAAACTTGCAGTTAATTATGCAGCTTGCAGCTCTTAATTATAAGATGAGTGTAGAAGAAATAATATCAGCTGTTACAATCAACTCAGCATATGCAATGGGATTGAGTGAGCGGATTGGCAGTTTAGAAATTGGCAAACAAGCCGACTTCGCAATTTTCGAAGCGCGTGAGCCATCTGAAATTATCTATAACATTGGAATTAATCTTATTAAATACACAGTTAAAAAAGGTAAAATCGTTTATTCAAGAAACTCGGAGAATTAATTTTTTATGAGTGAATCAAAAGTAAAAATTATTGAATGCGTCCCAAATTTTAGCGAAGGAAAAGATCAGAAAACGTTTGATGCTATTAAACAAGCCATCGATAGTACACCGGATGTTAAACTTTTAAGTTTGGAACCGGACGCTGATTACAATAGAGTTGTTGTTACAATGGCTGGGAATGAAACCGGCATTCTCAATGGTGCTCTTAACGCTTGCCGTGCAGCAGCAGAATGCATAGACATGCGAAACCACAAAGGTGAGCATCCACGCCTCGGGGCAATAGATGTTGTTCCTTTTGTTCCGGTTGCCAATGTTACAACAGAAGAATGTGTAAGAATTTCAGAATTTTTCGCCGAGCAAATTTCAAAAGAATTAAGCGTACCGGTTTTTCTATATGAGGCTGCTGCCCGTAAACCGGAAAGAAAAAGTCTGCCCAGCATCCGCCAAGGCGAATATGAAGGACTCGAGACAAAGCTTCAAGATCCAAACTGGATTCCGGATTATGGCACCACTACTTTCAATCCAAAACTGGGCGGAATTGTAACCGGCTCCCGCTTCTTTCTAGTTGCATATAATGTTAACATAAATTCGATGGATGTTAAATACGCAAAAGAAATTGGTGAAGTGTTAAGAGAAAGCGGCTACTCTAAACGTGATGAAAATGGCGCCATCATTAAAGTGGATGGAAAACCGATTAAGGTACCGGGAAAATTAAAAGAAGTTAAAGGCATGGGAGTTTCGTTAGAAAAATACAACATTACTCAAGTCTCTATGAATCTTACCAATTACACAGTTACTCCAATTCATGTTGCTTACGAAGAAGTAAAAAAAGAAGCAGCTCGTCTCGGAGTTGAAGTTAACGGCAGCGAAATTGTTGGACTTGTTCCGCTTGCCTCTTTACTAGAAGCCGGAAAGTTTTATACTAACAACAAAGAGACTGAAGAACAGAAACTTGTTGAAGTAGCAATTGAACATTTGGGTTTATCTTCTCTTAATCCATTCAAACCGGAAGAAAAAATTATCGAATATATGATTTGATAGCTGCAAGCTATTAGGTTTAAGGGACAAGGTTAAAACTATTAAAAGGAATACAAATGGATTTATCAAAATCATTACAACAATACTTTGATGATTTGTCATCAAACGCACCAACTCCGGGCGGTGGAAATGTTGCAGCATTGTGCGGCGCTTTATCTTCAAGTTTAGGAGCCATGGTTTGCGGACTAACAATTGGTAAAAAGAAATATGCTGAAGTTGAATCTGAAATGATTTCTATAAAAGGGAAATTAGAACTTTATCAGAAAGAATTTTTTGAATTAGGACAGAAGGACAACGCAGCATTTGATAAAGTGATGGATGCATTTAAACTTCCTAAAGAAACGGATGCTGATAAGTCGGCAAGAAGTGAAGCTATTGAAAAAGCAACATTGGGTGCCGCAGAAGTTCCGGCTGATGTAATGCAAAAAACAAAAGAACTTCTACCTTTCCTAAAAGTTATTATTGAAAAAGGAAATAAAAATTCACTGTCGGACGCTGGTGTTGCCGCAGCATTAGTAGCAACTGCATCAAAAGGCGCATACATGAATGTTTTGATCAACTGCTCTTCCCTTTCTAATCAAACAATTGCACAAGAAATAAAAAAACGCGCTGATATAATTTTAGATGAAACTTGCCGCGAGAGCGATCAATTACTTGAGTCAGTATTTAAAGCAATTCAACCACAATAATTATTTTGTAAGGATAAAGATGCAAAACTTTACTGGTTTTAAATGGAGATTACATAAAACGTTTTTGCTGTTTTGTTTCTTTATCCTTTCGATTCTTTTTCCGAATCAAACTAGTGCTCAAAAAGTCTTACTAGGTATTGATGTCTTAGAGCGAGATAATTTTTCTATGCTAGCGGGTAAAAAAGTTGGTTTAATTACTAACCACACCGGCGTTAATAGAAAATTGATTTCCACACACGATTTATTTAAGCAAGCCAAAAACTTTTCTTTGGTTTCCGTTTATTCACCGGAACATGGATTGAAAGGAATGATTGGTGCCGGAATTACTTTCGACAGTTTCAAAGATACTTTAAGCGGTATAACCTACTTCTCGATCTATGGTAAAACTTCAAAACCTACGCCGGAAATGTTAAAAGGAATAGATGTCCTAGTGTACGATATTCAAGACATCGGTGTTCGATCATACACCTACATTTCTTCGATGGGTTTATGTATGGAAGCTGCTGCTGAAAATAAAATCCCATTTATTGTTTTAGATAGACCAAATCCGTTAGGCGGTTATCGCATTGAGGGCAATGTAGTTGAAGTAGGTTATGAATCGCACGTAAGCAAGTTTGAAATACCTTACGTTTATGGTTTAACGTGCGGAGAACTTGCCAATATAATAAATACAAAACGCTCTATCGGTAACAAAGTTAAATGTAAACTTGATGTGATTAAAATGGATGGATGGAAACGCTGGATGAAATTTAGCGATACCGGTTTAGCTTGGGTTCCTACTTCTCCAAATGTCCCCCATCAAGAAACTCCGGCTTATTTAGTTGGAAGCGGCGTTTTAGGCGAGCTAATAGTTTTTGGGATTGGAATTACTTATACACTTTCGTTCGAAACTTTTGCTGCTGAATGGATTGATGCTGATTCATTAGCCAAAAAAATGAATGCTTTAAATCTACCCGGAGTTTTGTTTAGACCAATTTCCTATAAACCACTTTATGGCAATTGGAAAGATAAAGTTCTTAATGGGGTTCAAATTCACTTAATTGATCTGGATAAAGTTAATTTGCTCGAACTTCAATTTTACTTCATGCAAGTTCACAATAAAATGTATCCTGATAAAAATCCTTTCGTATTAACAACTCAAACGAGAATCAAAATGTTCGACAAAGTAATGGGTACGGAAAAAATCAGAAAGAAGTTTGCAAAAAACTTTTTGGTAGAAGATATAAAACCATTACTGAACAGAGACCTTACTTGGTTTAAGAAACTTTCAAAGAGATATTATTTATACGATTAAGTTTATTGACTAACCGATCTTAATCTTTAGCATTAATTATAATATCACCTACCGGCCAGCGTGCCCTAAGATTTAGTGTATCGTTGTAATAACGAAACTCTTCCGCATACTTAAACGGCTGAATCGAACCGGAATCATATTTACCATTCTTGTTTTTATCCTTGAATGTCCAGATCAAATATTTTCCCGGAATAACTTTCTTGAATTCAAATTTCTTCTTAGAATCATTTTTTTGATTGTAAACTTTCTTTGGTAACGAAACCGATTCCAAGACTGTAACATTTGTGGAATCTGCACCTTCAACAACTCCGGAAGCACCGCTAAAATCAAGTTCGGTAGAAGTTGTAAATTTTCTCTGATAAACAGTATCTACACTTTTGCCGGAAATGTCCGCTAAATTTTTTGCATTGAACTTAACAATGTATTCTAAACCCGGCTTCAGTTTGTTCTTCGCACTAAGTTGAAAAAGCACATCATCATATTTTGTTACCGCAAACTCAATTGTTTTCTTTTGCGGGTCTTCAATTGCAGTTCTAGTTTTCACTTCTTCGATATCTATTCCATCGGCAAATTGAATATTAACTAAGGGATTCTCAAAATCAACTTTACTGTCCGGCAAATCGCCGAATGCTTTAAGCAAATTATTTGGGAATGTGTCTTTTTCAGTTTTGTAAACGAAACTGATCTTGTCATCTGTAGTTTTGTTTGAATATATATCTTCAAATGAACTCACAAATAGAATATAATCTTTGAATGAAGAAGTATCACTAAATGCTAAGTAGAATTGATTTGGTCGCGCATCCAGCTTGTAAAAATATTTTGGAGCAACACTTTTCTTTGTTGTTGTATCAACAAGTGTAAAGTTAGCGGCTGATAATTTTGTACTATCAACAGCTTCACTAAACTCAACAACTAGATGGCTGCGGTCTTTCATGTAAGCAGCATTTAACTTTGGCGCAATAGTATCCTCTTTTGTCAAAAAGAAATCAACATGTTCCGGACTTGTATTATCCGGACTTAGTTCAATCTTTTTAGATTGCACTCCATATTCATCATCATTTTTTTGATAAAGCATATCAAGCATATTATCGCGCATGGCAAATATTTTATAATCGCCATCTCTTAACCCAACAATCGAGTAACTGCCATTCTTTCCAACTTGAGAAACATAATTTGGTTTTTGTTTTGAAGGATCAACATCGGTTGAAGAATGAAAAGCGTAGATCATTACCCCTTCTGTTTTGACAGTATAGACTTTTCCGGAAATCTTTGCAGTATCAATTTTATTCCCGGTAGAAAAAGCAAAAGTAAATGGCTGAACCATTTTGTTACGGTTGTTCAGATCCATTACTTCCGTACCGACTGTAACTGTATAAGTTGTATTTTCTTGAAGAGTGTCTTTAATTTCCAACGCAACAGATTTCCCGGACCAGTCGTAATTTATTCCATGCTTTAATGCCGGCGAAATAAATACTGAACTCTGAACGGAAAGTTTATCAACGTATTCACTAAATTTTATTTCTAAGTAACTATCATTAAAATTTGTTGTTCTATTCTTTGGATAGCTTTCAATTACTTCCGGCGGGATTTTATCAACTTCCCCGCCAACCGGCGCCATTTGATTCGCACAACCGGTTAGAAAAATAATTGTGATCAATAATAATACTAGTTCTGGCTTCTTAACCATCTTCTGTACTTGCTCACGTTAGTTGCATGTTGGTCATAATTTACAGCGAATGAATGTGTTCCATTTCCATTAGCTACAAAATAGAGAAAATTATTCTTTTCCGGATACAAAGCAGCTTCAATTGCTTGCTTTCCCGGATTGTTGATTGGCCCCGGAGGAAGTCCCGGATACTTGTACGTGTTGTATCTGGAATCGATCGCAAGATCTTTACGATTGATCTTTTTGCTCTTTCTACTTCTTAATAAATATTCAATAGTTGGATCAGCTTGAAGCGCCATTCCTTTTCTTAACCTATTATGATACACACCCGAGATAATTTTGAATTCCGAAAATTCATTCGACTCACCATCAATTATTGAAGCTAACGTCAAAATCTCATGCTTAGTCATTTTTAGTTTCTTAAGCTGATCGAGAGCCTTTTTATTCCAAAAACTATTCATCTGACTTGATAGTTTCCGTATTGCTCCTCTTGCACCGCCGGATGATAAGAAATAGTAGGTTTCCGGCAATAAGTAACCCTCCAAACTCGCTGCATCAATTTTAAGTGAACGAATAAAAGGAATACTACCGGATAATCCTATAAACTCAGCAGAATCAATTCCCAATTCCCTCTTCAATAGTGATGCAAGTTCCGGCTGAGAAATTCCTTCCGGAATTGTAACAAGTTTCTGCATAGATATCTTTTCACCGGTTAGAATATCAATCAATTCCAAATAATTAGTTGCTTTGTCTATATAGTAAGTGCCAGCTTTTATTTTTTTTTCTGCACCTTTAATTATAATAGCAATTTTCATGTTGAATTTACTTGGAATAATCTTTTTCGAATAAAGACTATCTATTATTTGAGAAACGGAATCACCCCTTCTCAATTCCACCTCGATTGGTTTGTCTTGAGGCAGAGAGTTAGGAGAATAAAATGTGATAATCAGAATGATCAAAACAAAAGCAAAGAATGCAGCGACAGCATATAACTCTTTACGCGAAAGCATAGCTCTTATATTAATTTTTTTAATTTCCGGCATTCTTCAATTGGTTTAATTCTGTAGAAATATATATAAATTATTTTATGAATGAGTAGTCGCCTAAGCTTGGGTACGCATTAAAGCTAAAATCATATTTGAATCCGGCTTCGTGAATCTTTTGAGCACGGTATGCTATCATTGCCGCATTATCGCCGCAATATTCTAGTGATGGTATAACAATTTTTTTATGATAACGATTTGCTAATGCTGTAATTTCTTCACGAAGAAGTTTATTAGCTGCAACTCCGCCAACAAGCGAAATAGAATTAACATGATGTTTTTTAATTACTCTTTCAGTTTTTTCAATTAGAGCTTTCACAACGGATTTTTGAAAAGATGCGGCAATAAGAGGCAGATGGTCTGCCGGAATTTTACTTGGGTCTCCATATTCCTTCTGTACGAATCTGAGCACAGAAGTTTTTATTCCGCTAAACGAAAAATCGAATTCATTTTTGCATTGTGAAATTGGAAATGCAGCAAAATCTGTCCGCTGATTATCTGCTGCGGCTTGAATCATTGGCCCACCCGGATAGCCAAGCCCGATCAACTTTGACACCTTATCGAATGCTTCTCCGGCTGCATCATCAATTGTACTGCCTAGTTTTTCAATTTCTGTATCACTTTTCACTAGTAGTAATAAAGTGTGTCCGCCGGAAACAACTAAACATAAATATGGGAATACCGGTTTTTCTTCCATTAGGAATCCGGAAAACACGTGGCCTTCAATATGATTAACCGGTACGAATGGTTTGTTAAGAGAATATGCAAAACCTTTGGCAAAGGTTAACCCAACTAGAAGCGCCCCAATCAATCCGGGACCAGCCGTTGCGGCAATTAAATCCAACTCATTTTTTTCAATTTTGGAATCTAATAAGGCTTGCTTAACAAGAGGCATTACCATTTGCAAGTGTGCCCGACTAGAAAGTTCGGGCACAACTCCACCATAAAGCTTATGTATATCTTGCGATGAAATTAAATTTGATAGAATTTTTCCATCACTTATTACCGAGACGGAAGTTTCGTCGCAAGAACTTTCTATTCCAAGAACATTCATCAGCTAAAGGAGAAAAGGCTTTTAAAAATGTACCAAGCCATATTCGGATTTTCTTGCAATCTACGAATAGAGTACTTGTACCAATGCTCACCAAAAGGAACGTAAACTCTAAGTTTATGACCATTTGCATTGATCCTATCTCGCAGACTTTCCTTAACCCCATAGAGCATCTGAAATTCATATTTATCTTTAGACATATTTTTTTCTTTAAGGATCTTGTAGGCACTCTCAACTAAATAATCATCGTGAGTAGCTATACCAACGTAATTGCCGTCGTCTAACATCTGTCTAAGAATATCTAGATAGTTTTCTCTTACTCTTTGATATTCTTTGTAAGCAATTTCAGCGGGTTCAACATAAATGCCTTTGCACAAACGATAATTAGTACCGGATTTATCCAGCAGTTTAACATCATCAAGTGTACGTTTTAAATATGCTTGAACAACAATTCCAACATTATCAAACTTCTCTCTTACACTATTAAACAGCTTTATCGTTACATCCGTAAAAGGAGAATCTTCCATATCGATCCGAACAAAATTATTATAGCTCTTTGCTCGTTCTAAAATCTCTACAACTTGTTCATAGCAAAACTGCTCATCAATAGCTAGTCCCAACTGGGTTGGTTTTAGAGACAGGTTTGCATTCAACTTATTCTTTTCAATAGTATCAAGCACATCAAGACATTCTTTCTTCGCGTCTTCACTTTCTCTCTTTGTAGAAACAGCTTCCCCTAGTACATCCATAGTTGCAAGAATACCCTTTGCATTTAATTCTTTAACAGCTTTTACAGCATCTTCCATCTTAACGCCGGCTATGTAGCGTTTTGCGAAAACAAAAACGACCGGTTTAGGTAGAATTTTTACAAATTTCACAATTAACTGATTAACGAAATTCACAATAGCACCTATATTAGAATTTTTAGTGATTGAAAATTAGGAGAGGCAAGTCTTTAAAGCAAATAGTTAGACCAATTAAGCAGTTAATTGCTTCATAAGAATTAAAATAAATTCAATTCTATTTTGCAATTCTTCTATTGTAGTTGAGTTGTCAATAACAAAATCGGCATCTTCTTTTTTATCTTCATCCGGAATTTGAAATTGCATCCGAGCACGAATCTTTTCTTCTGTCACTTGTTCTCTTAGGAGTACTCTTTCTATTCGAGTTTTCTCATCTGTATAAACAAGCATTATATAGTCAAAGTAATCTTCTAGGTTCGCTTCAAATACTAAAGCAGATTCTATAAAAACAACATTTTGAGATTTGAAAATGTCATTCGCTAACTGATCTATTTTCTCCATCGTAGGAGGATGAACTATCGCGTTGATTTTTAAAACGTCTTCTTCGTTGGAAAAGACTTTTTCAGCTAGAAATTTTGTGTTGAGTTTATCATCTATAAATGAGTCTGCTCCGAACTCTGAAACTAATAATCGCTTAACTTCAGAATCATGAGCCATTAATTCTTTGGCTATTAAATCCGCACGTAAAACCGGAAAGCCTTTATTTTCAAGATAATCCGAAACCAAAGACTTACCTGAACCAATTCCGCCAGTTATTGCAATTTTAATTTTCTTCATATAGATTGAGTCGTCCTAAAAAAGGTTGACTGTTATTTAGTAATCCTCTCTGCGTAGCAGAGAGGATTTTTTATTCCATTTTTTAACCGGAAGAGTATTCTGTAGGTGCATCTCCTTCGGTGTTAAC
>Ga0172380_10005136_pt1 | contig 16156 bp, 11 predicted proteins | sample Leawe162metaG_FD_119747 | JGI IMG/M metagenome (GOLD analysis project Ga0172380, IMG submission 119747) | Leachate microbial communities from a municipal landfill in Southern Ontario, Canada - Leachate well 162 metaG | ecosystem: Engineered > Solid waste > Landfill > Unclassified | place...
GCGGTTGAGATCGGTGATTTCCAGCTCGCCACGCGGCGAAGGTTTCAGCTCGCGGGCAAAATCGGCGGCACGGCCATCGTAGAAATAAAGCCCGGTGACCGCCCAGTTCGATCGTGGATGGGCAGGCTTTTCCTCAAGTCCGATGACGCGAGCGTTGCCATCGAATTCGGCGACGCCGTAGCGCTCCGGATCGCGCACCCAGTAACCGAAAACCGTGGCCCCGTCCGTACGCGCATCGGCAGCGCGCAACAAGCGCGTCAGGCCATCGCCATAGAAGATGTTGTCGCCGAGAATCAGGCAACTTGGATCATTGCCGACGAAATCACGACCGATCAGATAGGCCTGCGCAAGTCCATCCGGTGAATCCTGCACGGCGTAGCGGATCGAAAGGCCCCATTGCGATCCGTCGCCAAGCAGGCGCTGGAACAAGGCCTGCTCATGCGGCGTGTTGATGATCAGCACATCGCGGATTCCGGCCAGCATCAGGGTGCTCAGCGGGTAATAGATCATCGGCTTGTCGTAAACCGGCAGCAGCTGCTTGCTGACCGATTGCGTCAGCGGATACAGGCGCGTGCCGGAGCCGCCGGCGAGGATGATGCCGCGTCGTTTTGTCACCGGATGACCTCAAGACCAGGATTCGGACCGACCATTGTAGATTGCCCCGCCCAAAGACGCCCACCGGTCAAGGCGGAATGCTGCAAGCCATTGATTGGTATCAGGGAATATGGAACAAGATTACGACCACAGCGGCGCAAGGCTGACGCTGTTGGAACATCGCCGGGGCCAGGCAGCCTGTTTCCCGCTTCCGGATGTCGCAATGGCGGCAAACCGCTTTGCGAAGGACGCGGGTCCTGCGCCTCCGCAAATCAAGGGCATCGCGGCTGAAGCCGCTTCCTGCGACGAAGCGGCAACGCGAACGAGGGTATCGAGCCCCGCGTCGTCTGGGTGCATCTGCCCATTCTCGATTCCCTATTCCCCCTTCCCGGCCTCCGCAGCAAATCGCTCGGCGAGGAAGGCGCGCATCATGCGGTAGGCGCGTTTTGCGGCGCGTTCGTTGTAGAGGCAGCCTGGTGGGCTGTTTGCGTCGGCTTCGGCGAAGCAATGCACGGCACCGCTGAAGTTGACGAACTGCCAATCGGCTCCGGCCGCATCCATTTCCTCGTTGAACTTGCCGATGTCCTCCAACGAAGTGCCCTGGTCATCGGCACCATTGAGCACGAGTATCGGCGTCTTGATGGAATGCTCTGCCGCCGGCATCGATGTCGACAGGCCGCCATGGAAACTGACCACGCCGGCAAGATCCGCGCCGCTGCGGGCGAGTTCGAGGACGGTGGAACCACCGAAACAGAATCCGATCGCGGCAATCCTGTCCGCCTGCAGGGGCACCTTGCCAACCTGTGCGCGCAAGGTGGCGACGGCTTCGCTGATGCGGGAGCGCAAGATCGCCCGATCGGCATAAAGCACACCGACTTGCGCACGAGCCTCCTTGGCATCCTTCGGCCGCACGCCTTCGCCATACATGTCGGCGACGAGGATCACGTAATCGCTTGCGGCTACTTCCTTCGCACGCTCGATGGCCGATTCGGTCTCGCCCATCCAGTTCGGCACCATGACCAGACCGGGACGCAAGGCCTTGCTCGCGTCGTCATAGACCAGGTGCCCGGCGAAGCGGGTCTTGTCGACCGTGTAACTGATCGGCTTGACCACCATTGCGGCCTCGACCGAGGTCACGGCAAGCAAAAACAAGACTGAAGCTAGCAAGGCGCGCATGGTCTTCTCCGTCGGGATTTGCGCCGATGATAGTCCCATGCCAGGCAAAACTCAGGTGTTCGCGGCCTGATGCACGCCGGCCACCGCACGACCGGAGGGATCGGCGGCCAGGGCAAAAGCGGGATCCCAGGCAATGGCGGCCGCCGAGGAGCAGGCGATCGACTTGCCGCCGGGAATGGACTGCGCGCAGGCATCGCCAGGGAAATGCTGCTCGAAGATGCGCCGATAGAAATATCCCTCCTTGGTTGTCGGCGGATTGAGCGGAAAGCGCCTGGCCGCCGCGGCAAATTCACGATCGCTGACCTGGGCTTCGGCATGCGCCTTGAGGCCGTCGATCCAGCCATAGCCGACGCCATCGCTGAACTGCTCCTTCTGCCGCCAGAGGATCGATTCCGGCAGCGCACCGGCAAAGGCTTCGCGCAATACCGCCTTCTCGATGCGCCCGTTGCCGGCCATCTTGAATTTCGCGTCCATGCCCATGGCGACATCGAGGAACTCCAGGTCGAGGAACGGCACGCGCGCCTCGACGCCCCAGGCCATCATCGACTTGTTGGCGCGGGCGCAGTCGTAGAGGTGCAGGGCATCGATCTTGCGCACGGTTTCAGCGTGGAATTCGCGCGCGTCCGGTGCCTTGTGGAAATAGAGATAGCCGCCGAAGATCTCGTCGGATCCTTCACCGGAGAGCACCATCTTCACGCCCATGGCCTTGATGCGGCGCGCCAGCAGGTACATCGGCGTCGACGCGCGGATCGTCGTCACATCGCAGGTCTCCACATGGCGGATCACCTCGGGCAAGGCATCGAGACCTTCCTCGAAGGTATAGCGGAAGCCGTGATGGACGGTGCCGAGCGCTTCGGCGGCGACTTCCGCGGCGGCCAGATCGGGCGAGCCTTCAAGACCAATGGCAAACGAATGAAGGCGCGGCCACCAGGCTTCGGCGGAATCATCCTCCTCGACACGCCTACGCGCGAAGCGCGCCGCACAGGCCGCGACCAGGGAGGAATCAAGTCCACCGGAGAGCAGCACGCCGTAAGGAACATCGGTCATCATCTGCCGGTGCACGGCCGCTTCAAAGGCGACGCGCAGCGCCTGTGCCGTCACTTCAACTCCTTCGGTCGCGGCGTAACTGCGCCACGGTTTTTCGTAGTAGCGCTGCAGCTCGCCAACCGCGCTGTCGAAGACATGCCCCGGCGGAAACGCGGCGACATCGGCACAGATCCCGACCAGGGCCTTCATTTCCGAGGCGACACAGATGCGTCCCTGGCCATCGTGTCCCCAGTACAGGGGGCAGACGCCAATCGGGTCACGGGCGATGACAAAGCGCCTGGCGGCACGATCCCACAACGCAAACGCGAAGATGCCGTTGAGCTTGCGCACGCCCTGCGCACCGTGTTCGCGATAGAGGGCATTGATGACCTCGCAATCGGATCCGGTCTGGAAATCGTAGGCCTGGGTCAAACCCTGCTCGAGTTCGCGATGGTTGTAGATCTCGCCATTGACCGCGAGCACCAGCTCGCCATCGGCGGAACGGATCGGCTGGGCACCGCCAGCAGGATCGACGATCGCCAGCCGCTCATGGACGAGGATCGCCGCTTCATCGACATGCACCCCGCTCCAGTCCGGGCCGCGATGACGCTGGCGCTGGGACAGCTCCAGGGCGAGCCGGCGCAGGCTGACCAGATCGTCGCCAGCCTGCAGGCCAAACATTCCGAATATCGAGCACATGTTGATGATTCCTGAATTGATCGAAAGCCCAATGCCTGTGTGTCCTGCATTCCATGCATACGTGCCATCCATGGCCTCGCCCGAAACTGCTCCTGCGTTTCAGGCATACGTGCCATCCGTGGCCTCGCCTGAAACTGCTCCTGCGTTTCAGGCATACGTGCCATCCATGGCACCAAAACGCAGAAGGCCCGCTCATTGGCGGGCCTTCTGCGTGTATATGGTTGTGTAACCGTCAGTGCACGCCAGCCCCGGATGTCGAGCGCGGATTATTGCGACCGTTGCAATTGGCGGCGGCGGCGAAGAAAGTCGGCTTGCTGGTCACGGAGTACATGGTCATCACTAGAGCAGAAGCCATCGGCCAAGGCAAGCATTTGTTCGTCCGACTTTGCTTGCATGCGAAACCATTGGGGCTGATGCTTTTGCTGGCCACGAGCGGCATCGCGCATGCGCAAGGCGCACGCGTGCATCGCTGCATTGGCGAAAATGGCGAGCCCACCTTCAGTGATCGCAAATGCGCCGCACTGAAGGCCACTCCCGCTCCGGCACAGGCTGCCAATGCGCCCGCGCAACCCGGCAGCACGGGCGCAGCCAGCGCCGCGATCACGCAAACCTGCGCGGTATCGCCGCAGGATCTGCGCGAGCGGGTTGCCGCCACGTTTGCCGCGACGAATGCGGTCGGTTTTTCCGGCCTGTTCCTGTGGGATGGATTTGGCCAGGGTTCGGCGATTGCGCCGCTGCGCGAGCTTGCCGTGCTGATCCATGAGCCACTGCTTGCCATCGACCTGGAATCATCGCCCCGATCCCGTGCCCGAGATCGCTACCGCTACGGCGAAGCCCGCAACGATGACGACGCGCTTTACGAACTCGTCATCCGCACGGTTGGCGAAGAGGAACGCAACGTCCCGTTCGAGTCGATCCGCCACTACGAATTGACGGAATTGCGGGGCTGCTGGTGGCTGCTGATGCCCTAGGGCAACGCTGATCAAGTAGCACAACCGTCATGGCGTTCGGAAGGTTCGCCATGCGTGCTGCGTGGCGAAGCGAAGGCTGGTTGCCTTGGCAAGCTGCGCGGTGCGCGTGGCGGACCTTCCGAGCGCCACCGTTCTTGATAAGAATCAATGGCTTCGGCGACACCTGTCTGCGCGCGGATCTTTGTTGCGCTGCCTTGAAGGACGGCCAGTCCATCTGCGTCAGCGCGCCGCGATCTGCACGCAGACAGGTGTCGTGACGGTTGCGCTACTTGATCAGCGTTGCCCTAGGAGCCTGCGCGGCAGAAGCGATCGAGGCGGAAGTGTGGCTGCGCGAGGGCGCAATTTCGACGATTCACCGGCCTGTAGTGGTTCCACAGGCCAGGGAGTGGCGGAAATGCGAACCGTGCAGACGCGCTTGCAGCCGGTCGCCTTCTGCCGCGCAAGCTCCTCAAGATCGCCCGATCGGCGCCGCGCGGTTATCATGGCAGGCTACCCAACGAGGATTTGCATCATGGCGGCGACCTATCCCGAGTACATCTGGCAGAACGGCAGGATCAAGCCCTGGGCTGAAGCCACCGTGCATGTGATGGCGCATGCGCTGCATTACGGCTCGTCGGTATTCGAGGGCATCCGCAGCTACGAGACGCCGCAGGGACCGGCGATCTTCCGCCTCGGCGATCACCTCAAGCGCCTGTACATGTCGGCAAAGATCTACGACATCGCCATCCCGTACACGATCGACGAACTCGCCGCGGCCTGTCGCGAAGTCATTCTCAAGAACGGCCTGACCAAGGCCTATCTGCGCCCGGTCGCCTTCCGCGGACTGGGCGGCTTTGGACTTTCCGCAGAAACACCCACCGATGTCGCCGTGGCGACCTGGGAAATGGGTCCTTATCTTGGCCCGGGCGTGCTCGAAGCCGGTATCGATGCCTGCGTATCCACCTGGAACCGCATGGCTCCCAACACCATCCCGACCGGCGCCAAGGCAGGCGGCAATTACCTTTCCGGGCAGCTGATCGCACGCGAAGCGCGTCGCCTCGGTTTCGGCGAAGGCATCGCGCTGGCCTCGAACGGCCTGCTCAGCGAAGGTGCCGGCGAAAACCTGTTCCTCGTCTTTGACGGCCAGCTGCACACGACGCCGGCCAGCGCCGCGATCCTCAATGGCATCACCCGGCACACGCTGATGACGCTCGCCCGCGCCAACGGCATCGAGGTGGTCGAGCGCGACATGCCACGCGAATACCTCTACCTGGCCGACGAGATCTTCATGTGCGGCACCGCTGCCGAAGTCACCCCAATCCGCTCCGTTGATGCCAAGCAGGTCGGCGCAGGCAAGGCCGGACCGATCACGCGCAAGATGCAGGAGCTGTACTTCGGCCTGTTCAGCGGCAAGACCGAGGATCGCTGGAACTGGCTCGACCCGGTCGCCTGATCAGGATTGCCGGTCAAACTGCAGGGTGGCCACCGCGCCACCTTGCGGACGTGGTGCCAGCGTCACCTCCCAACCGTACAGCTCGCAAAGTCGACGCACGATCGCCAGTCCAAGTCCGGCGCCCTTGACCAGGGTCGTGCCGCGTTCGCCACGTTCGAACAGGCGCTCGGCATCCTCGGCGGCAAAGCCGGGACCGGTGTCCTCGACCGCGACCCGACCATGGCCGACGATCACCGCGACCTCGCCCTCCTGGGTGTACTTGAAGGCATTGCTGATCAGGTTGGTCAGGGCCACGGCAACCACCGAGGACGGGGCGACGGTCGACAGCGGCTGCTCGAGCTCCAGGCGAACCTCGACCGGCTTGTTGCCGAGATGCGGGCGACTGATATCGATGACCTGCTCGACGACCTTGGCGACATCGGTGGTCTCGCCATCGGTCGGGGCCTGGCGCTCGCTGCGTGAGAGCAGCAGCAGGGCATCGGTCAGTTCGGTCGACTGGCGCACCGCGCGCTCGATGCGGCGCAGGCGCTCGTGCGTCTTCGCGGAAAGATCCTGCTGCCCAAGCATGAGCTCGGTGGTCGATGCAATCACCGCCAGCGGCGTGCGCAGCTCGTGGCTGACATCGGCATTGAACTCGCGATCACGCTCGACCAGATGGGTCAGGCGCGCGGCATAGTCATCCAGCGCAAGGGCCAGCTCGCCCACTTCGTCGTTGGCAAAGCGCGGCGCCATCGGCGCGTAGTTTCCCGACTTGCGCAGTTCACGCAGGCGCCGGGCCAGCTCGGTGACCGGGCTCATCACCCGCGAGGACAACCACAGGCCCATGAACAGGGAAAACACCGCAAACAGGATCACCGTGGCGATCAGGGCAATCAGCAGCTGGCGTTCGCTGAGTTTCTGCGCGCTGACATCCTGCTGCAGGAAGGCCCACAGGTCGTCCGACTTCGACACCGCGAGCTTGTAGGGACGCAAGTGGCCCTTGTCATCGTAGTCGGCAAGGTCGTAGACGCCGCTGTCGAATTTCTGCCAGGCCAATGGAACATTGGAAAAACGCCTGGCACTGAAAATGCGCGCCTGATACAGGGAGAGTTGCCATGGCGCATCCGGCGAAGGATTCTCGCGCTTGAAATCGGCGAAGCTCTGCACTTCGCGAGCCAGGGTGCTGTTGATGAACTGGTCTTCGAGGCGTGCCCGCACGTAAATCGTGGCAACCGCAAACAGGGCCGTGAGGCCCAGCCCGAACAGCGCAAACGAGATGATGATCCGGCTGCGCAGCCTACGCCGGTACTGCATCCGGATCGACCATGCGATAGCCGATGCCGTGACGCGTCTGGATCAGCGGCTTGTCAAAGGGCTTGTCGATTGCGGCGCGCAAGCCGTGGATATGCACGCGCAGGGAATCACTGTCAGGCAACTCCTCGCCCCAGACGCGGGTCTCGAGCTCCTGCCGGGTGACCACCGATGGTGCCGAATCCATCAAGGCCTGCAACAGCTTCAGGCCGATCGGATTGAGCTGGATCGACTTGCCATCGCGGATGACGACCAGGGTATCGAGGTTGTAGGTGAGATCGGCGAGTTGCAGGATGCGGCTCTTGATGCCCTTGCCGCGACGGCCCAGCACTTCGACGCGGGCGGCCAGCTCCTGCAGGGCGAACGGCTTGACCATGTAGTCATCGGCACCGGAGTCGAAGCCGGAGAGTTTCTGTTCAAGGGCATCGCGGGCCGTCAGCATCAGCACCGGAGTCTGCCGGCGCGCATCCTGGCGCAGCTTGCGACAGACTTCGAGCCCGTCCATGCCGGGCAGGCCCAGATCGAGCACGATGGCGTCGAATTCGTTGACCACGGCAAGGTGCAGGCCGGTCACGCCGTCACCGGCAAAGTCGACCACGTGACCACGGTCGGCGAGGAAATCGCCGATATTGGCAGCGATATCGCTGTTGTCTTCAATGACGAGTATGCGCATGGGGCGATAGCTTAACGCGGAACCCCCGATCAGGAATGCACGGATGAGGAATTCGGCGAAGGGTGGGAAGGTCGGATTGCAGCGCAATAAAATGGCCCAAGGAGGTGCCTTTGGGGGAACACACCTCGCTTGGGCCAAAAGCTACTGCCCCGATTACCGTAATCTGCCGGTCACCTTGCCAAAAACTTAGGAGTGTCGAGCAGAACCTACAGTGGCTGGGACTATAGGGATCAAGGGCTTAAATCGAGGTTAAGCGACACTGATGCTTTCGTTAATGGCGCAGAACTGACCCGCACAACGTCAGCCAAGTCACTGCCAACCATTCCAGCCTGGCTGGAAGCGATGAATGCGGGTTCAGCCCGGCTGCATGGATGTATTGTCCGCCAGCTCATTCCTGATTTCGTCGACGGACTCCCTGGCTGATACGTGGTTGTCGCCGACGCGGCTGCAGAGTCGAGTACCGGTACGGCGTACACAACCATCTTCGTCAGTACGCGGCGCTTCGGATGCGAAGACGAAATCCTGGCGATAGCGCGTGTTCGTTCCAGCATCCACACTGGCGGGACTGAAACGCCACTGGCGCAGTGCCTGCGAGGCCGCGCGCACGAAAAGAATTTCCGCAGTCGACCCTTCGTGAACAGCGATGTCGCGAACACGGCCATCCGACGCAATCCGGAAATCCAGCTCCACGCGCGCACTGCGGCTCCCTCTGGCCGAATCGGGATATTCCGGTGCCACCGTATGGATTGCCACGGGTCGCTTGCGCGGCGCGACGGCAGGCGCCTGGTCCACACTCGCCTCCACGAAATCTTGTCGGGTCGGGGATAAATCCGGTGCGGGCAAGGCGGGAGTTGGCATGAGGTTTACTTGCCGGTTCACGATGGCGGAACCGGATTCAGCTGATACTTCCTCCGCTGCCGTGATAACGGATATCAATGCGCTTGCCTTCTCTTGCGCAGGCGAATCAGGCAACTCGACACGATCAAACCGCCCATCCAGGCGGATGACCCCGATGTCGAATGGCGGCAACGTGCTTTCACCGGCCTGCATCAATGCAGGTGGCGGCTGCGGCATGTGGACGGCGACCAACTCGCTGCGCTTCATGTGCGTAGCCGCGGTCAACAGGGCGACAACCATTGCCAGCGGAGGCAGCCACAAGCGCATGCCAAACCGCGTGCTTTTCGTGTGCGATCCAAACAGGATCCTTCGCACACGTTCAAGCAGGATGCCGCCGCTGGCCGCCAATGCGAGGCGTGCTGGTGGCTGACGCAATTCCTCAAGCGCGGCCAGTGCGCCAGCGTAGGCGCGCGGCTCACCGCAGGTCACCCGCAGAACCAGCTCGTCGCAACAGATTTCACGCTCATTGCGAACGTCATGCGCAACCCAGTGCACTACCGGGTGATAGAACAACAGGGTTTCCAGCAACGCCTGCGCAAGATTGACCAAGTGGTCGTAACGCCGCAGATGCCCGAGCTCATGGGCAAGAATCAATTCGATCTGCTGCCTCGGAAAACCCAGCGCGACTGCGGTGGGCAGGAGAATCAGCGGTTTGACCCAACCGATCAGGGTGGGCGTGTCGATGCGATCGGAAACGAGCACACGTATATGTCGTGCGAAACCGAAGCGGCTGGCCAAGGCCGCCATCATATCCTGCAAGCACGCATCCGGAATCGCCCAATGGCGCGCCACCTGGATCAGCTCCCGCCACTGCCGCCATGAGCGCAGACCCACCAGCAAAACGCCAATCAGCCAGACAGCGACTATCCAGGGGAGAAATGAATCAGACACCCCATTCACCCCATTGATCGCCTCTGCCCCGCTCGCAGGAACTGTCGCCATCACCTGGTCATTGATGGAATTCAGCGGATTGGTGGGCCCGGGATTTCCGGTAAGCTGGATGAAGAATGTCGCCACAGGCAACACCCCCAGTGCCAACAAGGTCAGCAACCCATTCAGGTAGCGGACATTGCACTGATGTTCTGGAATTGCCTTGCGCACCATGGCAAAGACAACTCCAACGACCGCGCCTTGCCAGAAGAAGTGCAGCAAGCTCCACGCCAATGCCGCGATCCACGGTACATCGGCGAGCGAGGCGATGTCACTCATGGGGAGTCCTCTTCCAGTTTATCGAGCAGGGCCCGGATTTCGTCGAGTTCCTCGCGTGAAGCGTGCGGGCGCCCACCAAGCGCCTGCAACACCAACTGTGATGGAGATCCATCGAAAACCCGCTGCACGATGTCGGCCAGAAAACGATTCTGGGTTCGCTGCTTGTTGATTGCCGCACGATACACGTGCGCGCGCTGGCTATCGTCGCGCTCGACCAGTTCCTTTGCATGCATGATCTGCAACAACTTCAACGCAGTGGTGTAACCGCCGCCTTCGTCCTGATAGAGCGTTTCGTACACATCGCGCACGGTGCCCTCGCCGAGCTTCCACAGGACATTGAGGATGGCCAGCTCGGCCTCGGTCGGTTTTGGCAGATCACGTGGCTTTCTCAACAGGTTCATCCCCCCTCCTACTTCAATCTACGCTCAAACTCGTTCATTTCGCTTGAGCATCGAAGACGTGTTCAAGCGCCAATGGACACCCTGTCGATTGCGCGATGCGGCCTTTTCCGATCGCCCCGCACGAACACTGGATTCCGCCATGGCGGGTGCTGCCATCGAATCAGTTGCCCTTATGCTGGGTGGCACTGCCTTGCATCAAGCTGTTTTGGAAACCCTCCTGCGACTTGCGCCGCCTTTCATCGCGCTGGGAAGCAGTCATGCACGTCTTCACCTTGAAGTTTGTGCCTGTGCGCTGATCCAGTGTGCAAATCAGTCTGTTGCCATCGTTTTTCATCAGCACTGCATTGATGCGTTCCTGCGTATTCACCAGATCGACCTGGCCGCGATCATCGAGTTTCTCAGCCGAACCCCTGCGCTCCAGCAAGCCCTTGATTTTTTCGAGCTCGGCCTCCACCACCGCACGCTCTTCCGCGGTGACTTCGCGATAACGGCCCTCCGGCCCCATCTCCTTGCGCACGGCATCCGCATGCGCCGCAAAGGCCTCAGGTGTATTCACGGCAAACTTCCAAGGCTCGCCCTTGGCGGCACTCGCATGACAGGCGAGAGGAAACACCAATACGCCAGAAACGGCGATCCCAAACAGAAATTTCATTGACCCTGCAAACATGTTTCCCTCCAATTCTGGATCCAGGATCAAATCACCCGGAAAATTGCCGATTTTGCACCGCACATGGCACGACAAAAGCCATCGCATGCGATGCAAGCCTATCTACGAATAACGGCGTAAGAATCCTAGGTCGTTCGTAACAGGATGTCAACGATGACCCTCGTAGTGATTCCGAAATCAGGAAACCCCTATGCCGAACGCTTGGCTCGCAGCTTTCTCGGCTCAAATGTCTGCTCGATATGCGCGATGATCTCGCCGGCAATATCCTCGCCGCTGGCCTTTTCGATGCCTTCCAGACCTGGCGAGGCGTTCACCTCAAGCACCAGTGGTCCGCGCCGCGAGCGCAACAGGTCGACGCCGGCAATGCCGAGGCCCATGGTCGCCGCCGCGCGCAGCGCAACTTCGGTTTCCAGCTCGCTCAGCTTGACGCCGCTGGCAACGCCGCCACGGTGCAGGTTGGCGCGAAAATCACCATCTGGCGCCTGCCGGTGCATCGCTGCTGCAACCCGATTGCCGATGACGAAACAGCGAAGATCGCCGCCGCCCGCCTCGCCAATGAACTCCTGCACGACGAAATTGGCATACAGGCCGCGAAACGCCTCGATCATGCCTTGCGAGGATGCACGCTTTTCGGCGAGCAGAACGCCCTGTCCCTGGGTTCCCTCGTTGAGCTTGATGACATGCGGTGGATCGCCAAGCATCTGCAGCAGGTCGGCGGTGTCATCGGGGTAATCGCCAAATACGGTCCTTGGCAGATCCATGCCCTCGCGGGCCAGCAACTGCAACGAGCGCAACTTGTCGCGCGCGCGCAGCACGGCGTCCGAACAGTTCGGCGTGTACACGCCCATCATCTCGAACTGGCGCAGCACCGCCGTCCCGTAGAACGTGATGGATGAGCCTATGCGCGGAATCACCGCATCGAAGCCGCTCAGCGCGCGCCCCTTGTAGTGCATGGCGAATCCGTTCTGCGCGATGCGCATGTAGCAGCGCAGCGGATCGAGCACGCGCACGCGGTGTCCGCGGCTGCGGCCGGCCTCGACCAGTCGGCTCGTCGAGTACAACGAGGAGTTGCGGGAGAGGATCGCGATCTTCATGGTGGATGCGGACTCGAGCGAAGCATCATGGCGGGCTGCGCTGCGCTCCGCAGGACGGATCGCCGATCAGGTTGGAGCGGGTGAAGGGAATCGAACCCTCGTCAGTAGTCGGGTGAGGAGGCGGCCTCGCGGCCACCCCCTCCCCTAAGAACCGTACGTGAGACTTTCGCCTCATACGGCTCAAGCAGCCAAGAACTCTACCGACACCCGCGTCGGTAGAGCGGCAGCCTATTCCTTCGCAGCACGCGCGTGCAACTGCATGTGGCACGTAGGGTGGAGCAATTGCAGGTTGGACAACCGATCCGAACCCCCAAAGACCCGCCAGACCATGTGATGGACATGCCATCCCGTAGCTTTCGTGATCTTGGAGGCGCAAACCGGGCAAAGTCCTTCCTGTTGATTCCAAAGCCAAAACAACTTCCTGCGTCCTTGCAGGCTAGACCCCATCCGACGAGTCATCCTCACGTCGAAGTAGGTTTCATCCTTGGGATCGTACGGGCTCGCGTCGGATCGCACCTTGATGTAGTTGCCCACGGAAATACTGGACAACCGCACCAGAGGATACTTCTCAGCCTGAAAGAGCCAGTCGCGTGAACCATTCGAGCGGAAGTACCGCCGTTTGATCCAGCGCTTGCCCTTCGTCGGATGCCTACGCACTGACCAGCGCCAAAGTGCCCGCCATATCTGGTGATCCATCTTCGCGAACGGACGGGATGCATGCACGACCCGGTGATAGTTGCCCCAACCCCGGATAATCGGATTCAGGGCGAAAATCACGTCGTCCTGCCTGACACCTCGCAGCTCACTCAGTCGACTCCTGAGTTTGGCATAGAACGCTTTGGCATTTCGCTTCGACGGCACGATGCGCAGGAAGTCCTTTTTCTTGGCGTTTCCCTTGAGGTGTTTCTGCACATGCCACCCAAGAAAATCAAACCCCTCCGTCACAGGGGTGATCTTCGTTTTCTCAACCGATAGCTGTAACCCGCGCTCGGCAAGAAACCCCACGATCAACGGTTTGACTCGTGTTTCCAAAACCTCTTTCGAGGCCCCAGTCACAATGAAGTCATCCGCATAACGGACAAAGTTTATCTTGGCACAACGAGGAAGACTGTCTTTCAACAATCGTTCCATGCCGTCTAGCACCAAATTCGCCAAGGTCGGAGAAATGATTCCTCCCTGTGGCGTTCCGGCGGCCGTCGGGAACAACGTACGACCCTCGACATACCCGGCCTTGAGCCATCTCAACAACACGCACTTATCCATAGGCACGTGCTGCACCAGCCAATCGTGACTGATGTTGTCGAAACAGCCCTTGATGTCAGCCTCCAGTACCCATTCCGGGGAATGCTTCCTCGCCAGTCCGTTGTGGCACTGAGCGATTGCGTCCGCAGTAGAGCGTCCGGAGCGAAAACCATAGGAGTTCAAATCCCCTCGAGTCTCCGCGACAGGATCGAGCGCAAGCCAATAGAGCGCCTGCATTGCCCGGTCCTTCATTGTCGGAATCCCAAGAGGGCGCTTTCCTCCATTGGCTTTCGGGATATGCACCCGGCGGAGGGGCTTTGGACGATAGCGCCGCGTCTCCAGCTCCGCTATTGCTCGCCCCTTCTCCGTGGACGTCGACCAAGTAACACCGTCTACGCCCGAGGTCTTACGGCCCTGGTTCTCCGTAACTCGACGCACCGCGACTGCTTTTGCGGTGGTCGAGCGGACGAGTAACCGTTGCAGGAAACGGACCCTGCGCCAGTCTTCGTCCTTTGCTGCCTTCGCTATGCGGATCTGCAACCTCCGAACACTCTGGAATGCCATGGCCCACGGGATCGTGTGCCAGTCAGCCCATCGTGTGGAGGCAATATCACCATCAATGATGGCGTCCATATCAGTCCTCCAAAGTTGGAGCGGGTGAAGGGAATCGAACCCTCGTCAGCGGCTTGGGAAGCCGCAGCTCTACCATTGAGCTACACCCGCCCATGAACCCTTTGGGGATGGACGTTCCCCTGATGGGGTTCGTCACCCCATCGGGAGTTGGTTGTCAGACCTGTCCAGCGACAGGCCACCACGCGGAAGTCTGCACCCTTTCGGGTCGGGGCGATCTTTACATCCCCTATCCCGGCCATTACAGCCGGGCTTTCGCTTTCTCCGCGATCCTGTTCCCGCTAAGCCTTCAATGACCCTTGCGGGCACCTAGTCGGCACGGTGCGCCGACAGCTTAACGAGGTTACCGTCTTCCGGACAAGAAACAGAAACGGGAGGGTTCTACCTATTTCGCCGAGGACCGTGATGTCGACGTGTGCCCACCAAGCAGGGGCACAACCAGTCCTATACCTTTTGGTACGAGGCCCGAACGCTTTGGCCTCTACTGCTTGACGACGATTACGACGGTAGTTTGCTTTCGCTAACCCTTCGTTCCAGCCTAGCGCCTCTCCGAGTGCGTTTACCCAGATACACGCATGCCCCCTCGCGGAGTCAGCGTACCCCGTAAGGTGGCTACATTGTCAGATCGCTCAATACCGGGCAGTTACCCACCCCGCATCGATCCTAGGCTACAGACGGTCGAACGTCTGGTCGGATTGGAATGCACTCACTCCATCCGACAATTTCTTGTACGGCCTTCGCCGCGAAACGTCGTGACCACGTACTGCTTGTGGACACGACTCTCCCTTGCTGCGTCCAGACAGAAACATCCTGTCCAAACCAACCGGCAATCGGTGCCGGGTGCCGCCTCTGTTTACGATGAGGAATCGACTGCTACAGCAAAGGCGTGTGACTCGCAGCTGACGTCGCACGCTTGGGAAGCTACAGCTCTGCCATTGAGCTACACCCGCGCAAGCGACAGATTATCCGTCATTGCAGGCAGGCGGCAAGCAAAAACCGGCACCCGATCCGGCCAGGCAAGAGCTGCGAATGTTGAATTTTTGCAGGCCTGGCGGGCGGACGGTTCACGTTCAGCCATGATCCGGTCAGATAAGCGTGCGCGTACCCCGCCTGCATGCTCCATGCAGGCATGGCGGTGCCGTAATCACCTTTCGAGGAGAGCACCATGTTCAATCGTCAATTGTCCCGACTTGCCACCTGGCTGGTGCCGGTGCTGCTGCTGTGCGCAGCCGCCGGACAAGCCCTGGCAGACCCACCGGGCCGGGTCGCCCGCCTGAGCTATGTCGGCGGCGATGTCAGCATGCAGCCAGCCGGTTTCGAGGAATGGGCGGAAGCGCGCATCAATCGCCCGTTGGTCACCGGTGACAGCCTCTACTCCGATCGTGCCTCGCGCGTGGAAATGGAAGTTGGTGCCGCGACCTTGCGCCTCGACGAGCGCACCGCGTTCCGCCTGCTCAATCTCGATGACGACAACGCGCAGATCGAGCTGACCGCCGGCACCTTGAACCTGACGGTCCGCCACGTCTTCGAAGGCCAGACCTACGAGATCGATACTCCGACCCTGGCCCTGGTCATCCAGACCCCGGGCCAGTACCGCGTTGACGTTGCCCCCGATGGCGACTCGACCATGGTTTCGGTGATCGATGGCAATGGCGATGTCTACGGCCGCGACAATGCCAGCTTCCGCGTGCGTGACGGCGAGTCCTATCGTTTCTACGATTCGCAGCTGCAGGACTACGAAGTATTCGACCTGCCGCGCCAGGACGATTTCGACCGCTGGTGCTACGAACGCGCCGACCGCTACGAGCGTTCGCCCTCGCGTCGCTATGTCTCCGAAGAGGTCATCGGCTATGCCGATCTCGACGCGTACGGAAGCTGGAGCACGGCCGCAACCTACGGTTCGATCTGGTACCCGTCTCGCGTCAGTGCGGGCTGGGCACCGTACCGCGATGGCCACTGGTCGTGGATCGATCCGTGGGGCTGGACGTGGGTCGACAACACGCCATGGGGTTTTGCGCCGTCGCATTACGGGCGCTGGGCTTATGTCGGCAGCCGTTGGGGCTGGGTGCCGGGACCGCGCCATGTGCGGCCGATCTACGCGCCGGCCCTGGTCGCCTTTGTCGGTGGCGGCGGCTTCAGCGTGAGCATTTCCAGC
>Ga0172380_10005137_pt1 | contig 16154 bp, 31 predicted proteins | sample Leawe162metaG_FD_119747 | JGI IMG/M metagenome (GOLD analysis project Ga0172380, IMG submission 119747) | Leachate microbial communities from a municipal landfill in Southern Ontario, Canada - Leachate well 162 metaG | ecosystem: Engineered > Solid waste > Landfill > Unclassified | place...
AGATCATAACTATCAAAAGCCGCGCCCTCGGATAGTTTCGTTTCGCCTAGTTCCGCGACTCCATCTTCGGCCTCAATTGATACTGACCCTTCATATCGATTCGGAGAGGATCGAGAAAAGGCTCCCGGTGTCGTCCGGCCAATAAAAAGCGTTTCTTTATACCCTTGATAATCATAGGCGGAAACCGCGACGGGCGCGACGGATTCTATCTCGACGCCCACGCGATTCTGTAAATACTTCTGGCTTAATGTCCCGTTATAGTATCCGTTGAATGGATCGAAAGCGTCATATTGATCGTCGGAAAAACTGCCCGTATGATTGAGCAAGGTCAAGCCGCACGTATTCGCCCCGGCGCTTCCCGTCTGAGGATTTTCTACCGACATATCAAGGTTGAAGGATTTCACTCCGCGCTGATCCGTGGATGAAGTCATGCGCGGAATGCGGATTCTCTCGCGCGCGAGCGTGGTCCCATTGAAGTCAAATATTATTTGCCTGTCTGCTTCATAAGTTTTATATTCCCCCGTGGCTAGTGTCTCGTCTAGCTCGTGGATGATCCAATAGGACGATTCGGCAGTACAAGCCGGAAAGAATGATAAAGTATTGACAGGGACAAAAGTACCGGCGGCGGGTGTAGCGGTCGTATTGGCCCACACTACTCCGTTTACCGTACAATAAAAGCCAGCCAACTTCGCAAGATTATCAAACCACATGCGACAATATATCCATTTTTGAAGTTCGGCATTGGATGCAAAAACCGTGCTGACTTGGAATGCGGCCGTACCTCCGCTAGTAGTTTTGAAAACTAGTTTGTCTAGCGTTTCTGAATAATAGAGGATGCAATTAACCGCGTCACATTTGAAAATCGTTTGCAGTGATGCTACATCATACGCGAACTCTGGCTTGAACCAGCCCTCGATTATGAACCGTTGCGGGAGAGTATAGAGGTAGGTAAGATCGGTAGTAGCCCCGCACTGCATCCGATATGATCCGCGCATATTTGTCGAAGCATCGTTTTTGATATATGATATGCCCGCGGAAGTCAGGGCAGGCAACACGCGCCCGCGAGGATTCAAAAAGAAGTTCAGCTTGCGGAATGGATTTATGCGAATGTCTTCCTTCCATGAATCAGGAATGTATTTTATGGCCATCAATAACCCCTTCCCGCTGTGGCCACTGCTCCAACAGCCAAATTCTGCAAGTCTCTTTCTCTCCATATGGAGCCCTGAACGTTTTGTACGATGGTTATATTGCCCATGCCCAATTTATTATTGGCTCCTCCAAATGCATACGGTTCGGGGCCTGCTTCACCCGCTAAAAACAAAGTCGGCTTGGTTACTATACCGCTTCCGCCTTCGGCCATCTTCATGGCGGAAATGGCACCGGCTGCTGTATATGCAGCAGCAGAACCAGCGAGCGCCGGACCTATAGCCATACCTTTCCAAACCTCACCCATTATCGATGCAACCAGAGCCCCCGCTGCTTGAGCCGCCAATTGAGCCCCAAGCGCTTTCAATATTGCGGAAATAGCATCGAGCCCCGCATTTGCGAATCCCTTCCATCCTTCCTCGCCAGTGATAAATGCTTCACCCAACGCAGAAAATACATCGCCATACGCACTTTCTGCCGCTCGGATTGCTTCAATTTGCAATCGTTGTTTTTGAGTTAATGTTTCTGTCTCAATGATAATCTCAGGCAATCCTTCGAGATAGGTATTTATATACTCTGTCGCTCCAGCGTTCAAAGTCTCGAAACTATTTTCCTTCTCGGCCGCTTGTAATGCCTCCGTTGCATCGACGGTTCTGTCAACTGCCGAAACCCAATCTCCGTATGATTGTAGTCTAGCGGCTATTCTAGTTGCCTCTAGGGCAGCCAGCGCCGCCGCTTTATCGGATTCCTTTTTCGCCGCCGCCGCCGCCGCTTCTGCCGCTTCTCTTGCTCGTTCTTCTGCCTTTACCTTTTCTTGCAATATATCGACAACCAATTGTCTAGCCTTAGCTTCAGCCTTTAGCATAGGCAGATTTGCAATTCCTGCCCCGGTTTCTTCGGCAAGTGAAACAGCTTCCATCGCCTCGGCTAATGCATTATTAGCCACGACTAGTTTTTCAGTCGTTGTTAAAGTAACTCCCATTTTTACTTTTTTTATAGCGTCAGCATAATCATTGGTATTTTTTGCGGCCTTAGCCGCTTCTTGTGCGGTTATAATTAACCATTCGCGCCAGGGAGCAAGTTTTTCAGATGTCCCCCGACCTAATTCTTCCTTTAAATCCCCAACGGCGTTTTTCAGTTTGTCTTTTAGATTAATAGCAAGGTTCCCTGCTTCTTTCGCTGCTCCTCCATATGTCTTTGCGAGCTCGTCAAGGATTATTTTCTGAGCCCCGGCCATATCCCCGGCATCCTGCATTTGTTTCATTAGAGCTTTTTCTTGATCGGTAAATTTAAAGCCCTGCCGCGATAGAGAATCGAGCCCCTGTGCTGGATTATCAAGAGCTTTACCGACTGCCTGAGCTGCGCTAGTCAAATCCATCCGCATGACCGTAGCCATATCAAGCACAGATTCGGTCGCTATATCAAACTCTTTTCCTGTAATATTGCGGAAACCGAGGAGCACCGTTTGCATTGATTCTATTGTTTCATCGCCATATTTAGTGGTTTTCTGGAGCGCCCCGGCTATTTCTTCCAAATGCTCTTTTGTTGTCCAAGCATTGGCTCCGGTAGTTTTCAATACATTCCCAAGCAATGCTGAGGCTTCAGCTTGCGCTCTCCACGCAGACTCTACATCATCCAAAACCTGTTTTACTTTCCCGACAACCGCTAGAACTTGCTTAAAGGCAGCGATAGGGCCTTGCATAACATCGCGCATCTGCGCAAATATTGACTGCGTATTTTTTGTAGTGGTATTTAATTGGGCAAGCTTCGCAACAGCTGAATCTACTTCAGCCCTAACTATAATCTTTATCTCTTCGACGGTCGCGATGATTTTACCCTCGCTTTACTCTCCGCTTTTCGGTCTTTCAATCGAGGCATCGAGCGCAATAAACAATCCTATCACTTCATCATGCTGTGCCAGTTGTTCGGCCCACCCGCCAGAATATGCGAATCCCCTCCCATCAATAAACCTTTTATAAATTCCATACATATCCCAGAAATCAGCATCACGTCCGAAGTCTATTAAATGCCATTCCTCCGCATCGTCCTTGCCTTCGTCATTCGTAAGCAGAATCGGCCCATCGGTAATACCTTGCAACTCTTCCATCACTACCCATGGGCGACGTTCATCTACTTTGTTTCTCCAGGTATAGAATCCTGCGATAGCTTTTTTTTTAATTCCTCGGATAGAGACATTGCTAGCCATATCGCTATCCACATTGCAACCATAACACCATCCAAAACTCCAGGCTCGATACTTGCTCCGAGAAGTTTATCAATGGTATCTATTTTCGATTCATCAGAATCATCTAGTCGAGCAATCCTCGTCACTGCGATACGAAGCAATTCCGAAAGATCAGTTTTTTTGAAATCAATAGTCGGGTCCCTTTTTGAAGTTGTCCAAATAATATGCGAATTGACAATATATTTTTCCTCAACGGTAAGGGGGCGAAAATAATAATCAAAACTATTCTCACCTTCTCCGAATGTTTTTTTGATCTCGCCTTTGACTAATTGTACCTTCATTTATCCTCCCTTAAAATAACCCGGCTCGAAATCGATCGAGCCGGGATCAAATTATGCCGTAGTGCAAACCTGAATCTTGCGCGAGGGCAGTAGCGAAAACGCGAAGGTTCCCTTGCCCTTAACCTGGATACTAGGCTTAACGCTAGTAACGTACCCCGCGATAGTGTGCTTGCGCTTGTTTACCGTATCGGTCGCGGTTATTACTCTGATCGTATTGGCGGATGCTACCTTGCCCTCGTGGAATATATCCCCCACGATGGTTTTCTGAGTCGAGCATACCGTGTCATAAGAACCGGAAAAGTTTAGAGCATCAAACGATACCCTGCCAGGGACAGATTTATTACACGTATCCTCGAATGCGGTAACGTCGATCATTTCCTTGGTTCCACCTAGATCGAGACTATCCATACCCCCGATGGTAGAACACGTACCGCCAAGAAGCACTACCGCGTCGGCATCCGTGGAACATGCCGTGCAGGTCCCGCCTGTAACAAGTTTCACAAGCCAATTTTGGCCAAGTGATCTAGTAGTAGCACTCATCTAATTGTCTCCCATGCGCCTAAATCGATGGCGCATTGTTTATAGCCATTTGCAAACGCGACGCCTAATCGCGCCTCGTCTACCCTTTCTTCAAACTCTTCTAGTTTTGGCGTCACCGATTTAATGAGCTTCGCCGACGCTTCCGCTATTTCATCGCGTTCATGGCAATAGACCCATTTCCGGCTAAATATCGCTGACCCTGGCGATATGTTTACCGTTATGCCCGAGCCGCGAAGAAGGCCAACCCAATAATAAAAACTTACTCGGAATCCAGTATATTCCTGTTCCGTTGTAAGGTCAATCCCATACGTAGTTATTTCTATATGTTTCTCGCTACCAAGAAGCAATGCAAACGCGGTCATATAATCAAAACTGAATTGGAACATAGGACCGAACTTTTTAACAAGATCATCAATTAGCAGGTCTTGGCTATTAGATAAATCCGCTTTCTTGCCATCCGTCATTATCGGGCAGTTATACCCGTTCAGCCTCGGCGCGTCGTATTCCTTGTGAACCTCAAAAACGCGGTCAACTTTCTTGAGGATTTTCGCAACGCTCGCGGTAGTCCATATCTCGCCGTCGAAGCCATCCGAGGCCCGCGTCGTCGCCCCGTTGCCGACTAGCGCTATCCTCCTAATTTTGTCCATGCTTAACCTATGTCCTCTGCTTCCGTTTGCGCCCTTCGTCTTTGCCTTATTTCACATACCAGTAAAATTAATTCCTCGCGTTCTTTCCTTGATTGTTCTGATACGGGTATGGAGCAAAATCCACGGAAAATAATATCGTCTAATTCTCCTTCGGTTAATGTCCGCCCCATAATTCCCCCTATTCCCTGCTATATTCGACCCGCACGTCAAACTGGAATTGCCATGCGTTGCCGGTCAATTCAATGTCCCGCACTCCATCCGCGACAATAGAGATTACCGATACGCCATCGCTCCACGGCGCTAGATGGTTTAGGATTTTGCGGGCAGCGAGCGCGATAGACTTGTGCGCCTTGCTGTTTACCACGAAGTCAAACTGAACCCGCGCAATACCAGTATCGCTAATCTCGAAGCTCTCTTCCTCGGTCGGATCGCTTATCACGTTGTAAAAGCCATATGGCTCGGTCGGAGTATCAGGCGCGGAATATGGATATAGCCCGCCCGTCAACGTCGCCAGCCATGCGGTCTGCGCACTGAGCTTTACGTCAAGCGCTTGCTCTATTGAGGTACTAGCCATTATTTAGTACCCGTTGGATTGTCTTTATAGACTTCCTTTATTCTCGCTCGTATAATAGTGCCATGCCTTTGTTCTCGTACCTTTTTACTATAATCAGCGGCTGGCCTCAAATACGGTTGAGCTTTCATAGGAGGATGCAATACCCATGGAGCAAAATGCATCTTCCCATCCTTGCCTTTCCATGCAAGCATTTTACCGGGCTTCGCCCTAATATAATAAGCCTTTGCGACTCCACTTTCTACCGGACCCGCATGGTCGCTCCCTGACCCGACATATCCCTCTTCGGTCGAGTGAGGATGCCTCAGTCTCGCTTTATATGGAGCTAGTTCTCCGCCTCCGCCCTTATTAAACTCGCCTTCGGAATTGTGCATCGCCCACATTATGCTATTTTTCAACTCGCCCTGATCTACCGGGCAAAGTTCCTTAGCGAATCCGGTTATGATAATGCAATCGCCCATAATCAACTTTTCGACAGTTTTCCCATCGATTATCTTCGAGTAGTCTATATGGCTAGGCGTTATCGTTATGCCGATCATAGCACCGCCTCGGGCGATTCCTTCGGGCATTCTCCTATTATTGTCTGTATCTTCTCTGTATTGCTTTCAGGGTATCCGCCATGTATTAGATGCCGAATACCTTGGCTCCATTCTTGCATATTAGTTACATCTATCAATTCTCTCCCGCACTTCTCGCATACCATAAAATCCCCCTTATAGTACGGCTTCCGGCGATTCCTTAACGTAGACCTCTTGATGATGGTTAGCCAATTCGCTCAATTCCTTTATATTAACAATCTCGAACGTGCGGCTATCCCATTTGATCTTCATCGCGCGAGTGATAGCAACGGACGAGGGAAGGCAGAAGTATCCATCGCCCCGAGCCTCCGTGGCCCCGCCCATGCGGGCGCGATCCCCTGAAAGCTCATGCAGGCCCGAGCCCTTGAACGGCGAGCCCGTGATAGCGCTCCACGTATTGTCATACGGCCATGTCGCGGAAGCCGAGAAGCTATAGACCGCGATTGACTGCGTGTAGAAGCGCTCAATGCCCATTACTTCGCCTTAAACAAATCAGGGCGATACGAAATATCTTCTTCGCCCGCGCGAAAATAAACAACCGCGTCTTTATGTATTCCGATAACTGCCTCAAATTGCCCTTTCCATTCTTTCAATTCAGTCCCCGCAGGAATAATAAAATCAGCTTGTAAAACAAAAGCCTTTGATTTCTTATTGCTCATATAAGCCCCCTTAATTGCTTCCCGTGATTGTATCATACCCTTCCGCGCTAGTCGGCGCAACCGGCCAATAGGTTCTATTCTCATTCATGTGCCATTGGATTGTCCCTCGGCCCACGCGGTGATTCTTCCACTTTGAAAGTGACTTGATAATCTCGTCAGGGTATCCGCTATTCGTAGTGCCCGCGCTTCTTGCCTCGGAGTAGTTTCCGAGCGACATCGAAGTGAGCCCTGCGCTATTGGAATTGGAGAGCTGATACCCGATCATACGCGATGCGATCAATTCAAGGGGCTTCGGGAAATTGCAAAGGTCGATCCGCACAGAATACCCGTCCGTGGTTTGCAGTTCGTCGACTATCGCTTCCGTCGTCGCGAGGTAGGTATCGGCCTGCGAGGCTATCGTGAAGATGCCATCGTTCAGCCGCGAGCCGGATACGATTATGTTTCCGCCGGTTGGGTAGCCCATCGCAGTAAACCCGCCCGCGTCAATCAGAATCTTATACGTCGATCCGGTAACATCAAAGTAGATGTCATCGGAGGTAAAATCATAGTCAGTCGCGACGAACTTGTTATTGCACTCCTCCACAATGTCCGCGTAGACAATCGGTATGAGGAGCGATATCAAAGCATCGCGCGTCGCGTCGGTGTCGGTTATTCGGAGGAAGGCTTTCACATTCGCAAGGCTTACCATGATTCCCCCTAAGAAGGCGGGCGGGATAACGCGAGGGGGAACCTACACGCTAAACCGCCCGCTAGATTTTACTTGCCGTCTACAAGCGGAAGCTCGTATCCGATGATCGAAGAGAACCATAGCGAGGTCGTGGTAGTCACGCTGGAGCAAAGCGAGATAGCATTGCCAGGCATAATGGCGATAGCGCCGTCATAGTCCTGGTCGTAATTGCCCGAACCGGCAGAGGGAGCAACGGCTCCGAGCTGAATGCCAGTGGATGCAAGGAACGCGGGCGCGGTCGTGAAGGTACACACCGCAGGCGCGAACTTCATTGAACTCTTGAAAGGCGCTCCGTAAATAGCGGGGTCCGCGTCCTGCTCGGTAAAAGTCACGATAGGCGCAGCGGTCCCGAGGGCCGATCCGGCGTTTTTAGTGACCATCCACTGGAGAGAGGAAACCGTAGTCGTCCCCGAAAGGAAGTTGACCAAAAGCTTCGCAATGTACAGAACCTTGCCTGATCCGGCAGGATTCCAAATGGTCGGACAGTTGCCCGTAGTGGCCGAAAGCAGAAGCGCGGCAGCGGTTTTGACCGTGTAGTTGAACAAGAATCCGCGACGGGCAAGCTCGGCGTACTTCCCGCCCATCTGCGCGACTTTGAGCGAGCCATTGGAATCGAGAGAGAGAGGCGCGTCTTCGCTGTCATTGCGGAAAAGCTGCCCCACGAGTCCCTTGATGTTCATTTTCTACTCCTCGGCGACGTCTTCGTCGTCAATTTCATCGCCACCAAGGGCGACGGCCTGTAGGTTGAGCTTCTTGAGCTCTACGAGGATTGCGCTCAGGCTTTCGTCCAAATCCCCGGCCATTGCAAAGACGAACTCTTTCAGTTCGACATCTTCGAGGCTCTTATCTTCCAGAATCTGCGTGATTCTAGGAATGCTCATTCCGTTACCACCTTCGGCTTCCTGCCTCGCTTTGCCTTTACCGGCTCCTCCGCGTCGGGCTCCGCGCTTTCAATTACAGGCTCGGGTAGGGGCTCCGTCGAATATCCCATGGCCAGCGCGTGCCGAATGATCTCGGGATTCAAGGTCTCGAAAGGCCCATCGTCAAAATCATGCACTGCCCGAGACGAACCCGGATACCGAAGAACCCCTACTCCGTAAAACTTCATGTTCCCTCCCTTAGGCCATTGTCGCGATACCGCCGGCACCAGCCGCAGTCGCATCCGAATTGACCACCGCGGCGGTCCCGGCTACGTTGCACCACGAGGTCCAGCCGTATTCTCCGCAAGAGTCGATCAGGATACCCTTGTTATCCGAGGCCGCACCCACGATGTAAATGACCGACGTTGACAGGATCGCTCCCTTGCTAACGCGCCAATTCTGGAACGTACAGCGCCGGAAGAATATCTGCCCTCCGATGGTGTCTGCCGCCGCGACTCGGACAGCGCAACAGTCGGAAGTCGCGCTGTCCTGGAGGAACACGCAATCCTCAAAGAAGTTCTGTCCCTGAACGCCAGTCATGAGCACAAGCCCACTCGCGGCGGTTCTGACGGAGTTGTTATCGCCGAGCCAGCAATGGATGAACTCGGTCTCGCTCGCGGTATCTATGGTAACCGGAGCTCCCGTAGCAACGGAAAGCGTGTTCGCCGTGAAGGCCGCGCGGAAGTGGCAATTTACATACTTATTGCGGTTCGCATGGTTAGTAACCGCGACGAGAGAAAGAGCCTGCGTGCCTTCATTCGCGATGTACATATTCATGAAACAGTTATTCGAGCCGGTAACATCGATCATCGTAGGAATGTAGGACGTAATCGAGGAATAGGCCGCGCCCACAGTAATCGCCACCGATATGGTAAGCGTAAGAGCCGCGACCGCCGTAACCGTGAACGTATCAGTACTAGTACCGGCGCAGATACCCTGCATCCCGACTACCCATCCGTCCGTAATGAACGAATCGGCCGCGCGGGTAATCGAAAGCCCGCCAGCCGGAACGGTCAAGGTCGCCGTCGTGGTAACGGTCGTAGTCGTGATCCGGTTGCGGCTCATGTACCCACAACCCTTGCTCATTCCGTAGAGCGTAATACCCCACTTCGCCCAGGTCAGAGTATGCGTCATGGAGAGCGAGTGAGAGCCCGTCGCGTCGGCTACGGGGCAGTATGCAATACCATCCCCCGCGCCCGTGATACACCTGTCGTAGGCTTCCTCAAGCGTCGCGAGAGGATGAAGCCAATCGTCGCCCTCGGCCGTATCGGCACCATGCCCAGGCTCGACAAACCACCATCGCCCGCGAATAGGCGGAAGCTGCATGTACTGCGCAAGGCGGTAAACATCGCCAGAGTTAGCAGGCTGGAGGCTTCCGCTCGGGTAAATCAGTTCAGCCATTTTTTCACCCTTCCTTAGCTCGTCGCCAGGCCGGTTATCGAACCGTGGTACATCTCCGGGCCATAATCGAAGCTAGGCTGCATGTAGAGGAACCCGCCCACCACGGCGCCGAGCTGGCCCTTGACATAGTAACCAACGTCCATGCCGGGCCCGCCGCCCGCGTCCTGCCGCTGCCCAATCACGATGCCCTCGGTCGAGGGAGGAACGGGGCAGAATACCGGCGCGCATACGGACATCTCGACGATAAACAGCGTATCAGTCGGAGCCTGCGGGGAGAAAATGACGCGCACAATCCCGAGTCCGGGAATCATTACGCGGTCAATCGCCACGCCGCCCATAGTCCTATCCATCGGTGCCACGCCGTAAATATCGGAGAGCTTCTGCACTTGGAAGGAATTGGCGACGATAGCAAGATCAACGCCCGGAGTACCCGAGGAGACCATCTCGCGCGCAAGCTCGTCAACCATCGTCTTAGAGAGGGCCTTCGATCCGCCCGCTACTGTGTTGGTCGTGATAACCGTCGAGAGCCCGCCCATGGCGCAAGCCGTCGCGCTGGTAGCCTCTACAACCTCGGTGCCCTGGAGCATATGGTTTTCAAGAGTCTTTGCCAACCTGATAAGCCCGGCGCGCTTCTGGAACGCAACGCCGGAAAGGGAAGCTCCGGGAACATCCGCGTTAATTCCGGAATACTGGCCCGCGAGCGATTCCTTCTTGAAGGTAGACTCTACATGATACCACAGGATTTCACAGGTATTATGTCCCTGAGCCAGAGCTACGGTCGTGGCGACAGCGTCGGACTTGGAGGTATCTTCGGAGATGACAGCGATATCCCCCGCTCCCGGCGTGAACGTATCAATCGGAATCGTCCAAGAGGCCGTACGCTTCGCCCTCGGAGCAATAGACGCAAGGAACGGCGCGCTATTGGCACCGTAGGCAAAAAGCAATCCCCGATAATTCAGGGTATCAGAATCCATGGGCGTAGACATTGATTATCTCCTATGCGTTTCGCGCCGCGAGCCTGGCCTGCGCTTCAATCTGTTCATGCAATATAAGCGCCTCGTCGGCTCGCTTCGGATCGCGGAGCGCTTCCTTGTACCTTGATTCCAGGTCGGCCGGGGGAGTAATATTCCCGCCCCTCGGTTCTCCATTATTCCCAAATCTACCTTTCCGGTCAACTTCTATCGCCGCATCCCGGAAATCCTTTATAATCTTTGCATATTCCTTGATCTCTGCGGTCGTCGCGTCGTCATTGTCTGTTATCCACTTCTCAAGTTTGTGAACCGGAATACCTTCGGATGCCGCGAGCTTAGCCGCTAGCGCAAGTTGTTTGTCCTTTATCGCTTCGGCCTTTTCGGCGGCTCTCTCTGCCTTGATCTGCGCTAACTCAATCTTGATCGGGTCAGTCTCAGGACCGGTTAACTCTTTGACCTTGGCATCGAGCAACTTCGGGAACTTGTCCGCCATGAACTTCTCATCGTGCGACGCGATCTTGACGGATATTTCCGAATCCAAAGCGCCCTTGAAAAACTTGTTCCCCTGGATGTACGCGGCGGCCTTCTCATTCGAATCAATTCCCGCAACCGGATTGGCCGCGACAACCGCTTCCGAAATAGCCTTTTCCGCATCGGCTCGATTAGCCTCGGGCAGTAAAGCGATAAGCTCCTTGATATTCATTTCGATCCTTCGCCCCCGGACGCATTGCCCCCGGACGCTTTTGTTTGCTTAGGCTAACTATAGGCCACTTTTCTATATATGTCAAGTCGCATATTAAACTAGGCACTAAGGCATAAAAAGGCCCGGATTGCTCCGGGCCTTGGCTAGAAATGCGGGCGAGCTACTTCGTGCGAGGCTCGAGGGCGTCGATAACCCTCCCTCCCTTCTTCGCGTACTCGGGATATGCGAGGATGAGGGCGGTATGCTTGAGGGTTTTCCCGATCATATTAGCCACGCTATCCGCGCGCCTGATCGTCTCCTCATCGTAATTCCCCGTCGTCAATTCCCGCAACTGGTCGGACATAATCTCGGCCAGTTCATCCGCGTTCATCTGCTTTGCCATCTAGGCCTCCTTGAGTCTTTTTATACCACGCATAAGCGCGATATGCTTTTCTTTTAGATCCAATAATCCAGGAGTATACTTTACTCCCATTTTATAAAAATAGTTTCTTGCCGCGACCCTATTGCTTTTTCTTGCCTTGTCTCTTAAGTATTCTTTATTGTTTTCGGCCCATTTCTTAAACCGTGAATGAGATTCATCTTTATGTAATTCGCGATATTCCTTTGCCTTAGCATATAATATCTCTTTTTTGCCTTGCCTCATGGACCTTTGCCTAATTCTGATTTCCTCTTTATGCTCTATTTTGTATTGCTTTTCTCTTTGCTTTACCTTGTCTATATTGCGTTTCCTGTAATCGGCTACCATTATCCGGCCACAGGAAACGCAATATGATTGTAAATATACATATACTTCCCCTTTGTATTTTTGGGTAGTTTCTCTAAATTGCGCTTTCTCTTTCCACTCCCCGCATTTCGTGCATTGCTTCATGGCTGGATCTGTTCTTCAATCCATCCGGCTATGGCTAAGGCGCGGTCAGGCTCATTATTCGCAAGCGCTTGGTAATATCGGGCATGCGCTACATTGATAGCTATAGCCTTATTAGTCTGCACTTCGCTTGCGGTTGGAATCTTGCGGATTGTTATTTCATAGCCGAATAGCTTCACGCTTTCCCCCTTGCAAGTAGTATAACATACCCTCGCGCTATGTCAAACTAAATCAATAAAAAGCCCGGATTGCTCCGGGCCTTAGGCGAGTTAAAGGATGGCTACTTGTAGGCTTCGGCCAGCTCGTTATATTCCGCGATCCATTCGGCAGGAATCGGGTATGCCTCGGCGGTATAGCGCGTTATCGCGTCCCTGATCTCTTCGAGCCTTTTGCGGTCGCTCACATAGCGCGGCCTAAGCCCTAGCGGTGGCTTCCTTGGGCACTCTTCGCAATTCCTGCTAATTCCGTTCATTCCTTCACCCTTCTTGCGTTTGATGGGCTAGAGCGATTCGGCGGCTTTATATCCGCGCATGTAATCCGCGTCCGATCGCATGAAGCGATTAGGCGGGAATCCCTCGCGGGCATCGTCGAATCCCTGTTCGTACTTTTTCGCGTTCTCGGGCTTCCGGTTCTCTTCCAGTTGTTCGCTTGTGTTCATCTCGTCCCCCTTGATACCCTAAGCATACTAGGCGATGGGAACGGAAGGATTTGAACCTTCGCCCGGTTTCCAACGAACCTTCCGAGCTAGCCGAGCGATTTATATCCGATCGTCGAGGCCCATGAAGGCTCATACGTCCTTCTATATTTTGGCTCTCTCGGAACTTCCTCGCTTTCATTCATTCCCGATACTGTTATCATACTACACCCTAGCTAGATTGCAAGCGAAATCACTCTAAAATACGCGACCCCTACCGTTGCAGGCGAAGCACTTACCGGCCTTGTTATGCAGATACTCGGGGATGATCTTGGCTCCATGGCACTTCGGACAGACCGTACCATGCTTTAGACGATAGATCTCGGCTTTGTCGGCATCCGTGAGTGTCTTGGGCTTATACTGTACGGTTAACAGGTCCCCTAGGCTCGTCATTTGGCTCCCTCCTTACTCTCTGTATATAGTATAGACCCCACAATACTACATATCAACGGGGAGACGTAAAATGTTAGGCTGGGCTAACTGAGCTTCAAACGGGGCCAACCTTTCTCAGGAGTCCATCCAAGCGGCTCGGACCATTGGCTAAAGGTCTGATAAGGCACGATGCCTTGTCCGCGTATCCTTCTAACCGAGGGCTCGATGCCTTCTAGGACATCATAGACGGCGCAAGCGCAATTTATATCTTCTTCCTTCACTCCGAATAATCTAGGCTGTGTAGCCGAATATCCATTGCTCCAGAATAATCCATTCTCGTCTGCATACGTCCCGTCAAGGTGTCCGTGAGTGGGCCTATCCTTTCGGCCTATCAGCCCTATCTCATGGCTCCATCGCTTTCGGACTTGTAGGCCAGCCTCCACGGCTTGATTGTGGGAATCCTCGGCCCCCTCGCTCCAGCATCGCCCCGCCTCAGTCCGAACTACCCGGAGCGCTTGCCATAGTCCTTTGTCAAACTCACCCTTAATCGTCCGCGCGATCTTGGTATACGAATCTCCGTTCGTTATCCCGCGCATGATGGCGGATTGCGTGCTATAGATGCCCGCCGTGGTATTCTTGGCCCAGGTCTTGACTAGATCGAGGCCGGATGCATCCGAATAAACCGCCGCCCGTATGGCAGATATGGGAAGCGCCGGGATTCCGAGCTTGACGCCGACAGCCTGATCATAAGCCCATATATTTCTGTAATATCCATCTTGGATCGCTTGCGCACTCGTCTCCTCCGTGAGTTTGACACCGGACTTACGGAGGGCCGACATTTCATCTGCCAGGTTTTGTAGTCTATTTGCCAGCTGGTTGTATCTGATTGCATCTTCTTTCCTTATGTAGATCGGCCCGCTCGGAGTCTGCGCGGGAGTCGATAGCCCTACCTTCGCGTACAGCTTTGCGATGTCCGCGCTAGTCCGGTCAAAGGCATCCTTGTACAGCCTGAGCAATGCCCGGTCTATGGCTTTATCCCGCGCCGCCTCGCTTGCGTAGAAGCCTTGCTCTTGGAGCTTGGCTAGGTCTCTAAACGGGATATCAGCCATTTCGCCTTGATGCAATTATTAAAATAATTGAGATGACTGCTATCAATATAAGCCCGCAACTGATAGGGTTTATTGTCAATATGCCAGTTGCAAAATCGTATACCATATTCACTCCTTGGCTAGGTCGCGGAAGGGAAGGTCAGGCATTAGGCCCCTTTAATCCAAGCACTTCGGCGCGGAGTCGCTTTACTTCCTCGGCTAGCTGCTTCGCTCCCGCGAACATTATAGCATTGTATGGCTCTTGGAATGCGGTTCCTATCTGTCGCGGCCCATATGGCATAATAGAAACAATATCGTATGTAGGGAACTCATAATCACCCGAATCATCGACCGTCTTGCGGACGGCCCACTCTCCGGGAAATGATTTAGCATATGCATCTAAAATGTCGTCGATACTCACGCCTTCACCTCCCGCTTGATCGCCCGCCATGTATCATCGGATACCCTAAGCCATTCTCCGCGATTCCGCTCAGTTGATACAAACCGCCCCCCGCAACCTGTGCATATTGCCTTAAAATATGGATCTTCCTTACAAGTAATGTCATAATAATAATGATTATGTTCGCTCATGCTTTAACCTCTCTTTTGATCGCCCACAGCTCCCGAGTCCACGCGGCCCGTTCGCTGTCGCCCTCCGCCCGCTTTTGATTGTCCGGTATCGTGCGGATAAACTTCAAGCACCGCAAGACTTCCGCCCTCAGTCGCTTGTTATCCTCTAGGATGCAATCGCCGGTAAAGGTTTCAGCCATATCGTTCCCCCGCCCGCTAAGGCTAATTTGTCGATGACTTCCTGTAGTATATCCCAATCTAGGATATTGTTGGGGAAGGTCAATTCGATAAAGGTGTCGGGCATATATCCCCCTATAATCTATATTCGTGGTCCTTGGCTATAAGCTCTTGAATGCTTATCATCGTTCGGCGCTTATGTACTCCTAGCAAGCGCATCTTCAATATGAACCAAAATGAAAACTTCCGCAATTTCGCGACGCGTTCTAACAAGTCGTCGAACTTCTTTACCGTGTCGCCCATGTCGGCATGGACATAAATAGTAGCACTTCCCAAACTTGCCATATACCCCCCCCCTTCCTGATTCTATCAACTAGGAAATGGTAGCCTTAATGCAAGGCACATCGGGTATAAATGCGGCTTCGAAGTCGGCGTCGGGTATTTCAAAGCTAATCCGGCGGATATAGCTCATCTCCCCGCTCTCTACCATTCCCTTTGCTTTGTCCTCTTCGCCCGCTAGATAATCGGGATTATCGTCCTCTGTGTATTCATCGGCGGCGGCTAGAAGCTCGGGCGCATACTCGCCAGGATAATTACAAGTGCGTTGTCCCCAAATCGTAAAAACCTTCATTCTGTTTCCCCCTATCCCATTATATCAAAATCGAGCAAGGACCGACCTAACGCCTTGCCCCCCCCCTGGCCCTATGTTCCAGGGACCGACAGGCCGCGCCCGCGTAACCGAGCCGCCTACACTTAGGCCTATATTACGTTTCCCAAGCCCGCAAGAAGCGCCGGGAATTGAACCCGATAAACCTTTCGCTTCTATCTCATTCTATCACGGCTTCGAGGATTGCGCTAGTTTATTCGGCTGTCCAGAGGCGGGCGCGATTACTTCCGCCTTATCCGGCGTAAACGCATCGGCGGGCTGGAGCATCCTGAGCGCATCCTCGCGCGTAAGCGTCGGCATGGCTACTAGCACAATCTCAACGGCGGTCGCGA
>Ga0172380_10005138_pt1 | contig 16154 bp, 19 predicted proteins | sample Leawe162metaG_FD_119747 | JGI IMG/M metagenome (GOLD analysis project Ga0172380, IMG submission 119747) | Leachate microbial communities from a municipal landfill in Southern Ontario, Canada - Leachate well 162 metaG | ecosystem: Engineered > Solid waste > Landfill > Unclassified | place...
CAGCAAACCGTTCTTCGCCATAGTCTTTTATCACCCTCCTGATTTCCTGTTGAGAAGCCCGCTCCAACCACTCCGCCGCTGTTTCGCCGCGGCTCGTATCCATGCGCATGTCCAGCGGCGCATCGTGGCGAAAGCTGAATCCGCGCTCCGCCTCGTCCAACTGTGGCGAGGACACGCCCAAATCGAGCAGCACCCCATCCACTTGCGCCCAGCCGAGACCATCGAGCACTTCGCCTATGCCGCCGAAGGACGCGTGCAGCAAGGTCATGCGCCCATCGACCATCCCCGCGCCCGCGGCGATCGCCGCTGGATCGCGGTCCATCGCCAGAAGTCGCCCGGCGCTCGACAGGCGCCGCAATATTTCCCGGCTGTGACCGCCGCGGCCGAAGGTGGCATCGACATACAGCCCGTCCGGCTTTACCACCAGCGCGCCGACGGCCTCGGCAAGCAGCACGCTGTGGTGCACCGCCGGCGCACCCTCGCTCACAACGTCAAGTTCTCCAGTCCCGGCGGCAACAACTTGTCGCCTAAGGCAAATATCGCTTCCTGCTGCTGCTTCCAGCCAGCCTCGCTCCAGATTTCGAAATGGCTGCCCTGGCCGACCAGCCACACCGCTTTTTCCAGCCCGGCGTATTGGCGCAATTCTGGGGGCAGCAGCAGACGGCCGGCGGCGTCCATCTCGGCATCGACGGCGAAGCCGACCAGGAGCCGGCGCAGCATTGCGGACTGGGTTTCCAGGCTGGGGGCGGCGAGAATCTTGGCTCGTATCGGTTCCCAGGCCGGCGCCGGATAGAGGAGCAGGCAGCGGTGCGGATGAGCGGTCAGGACGAGATGGCCGCCGGCCGGCTCGGAGAGCGCTTCGCGATGCCGAGACGGGACCGCCATGCGTCCCTTGACATCGAGATTGAGCGCCGCGGCCCCCTGAAACATCCCCACCCCCTTTTTGCTGTGGGAGGCCGATTTTCATACTTCTCCTCCCACATTTCCCCACTTCTCCCCACTGTAGAGGAAATCACTGGGTGGGTCAAGCGAATTGTGGGGTTTTTGCTTGTCCAGACAAGCACTTACCAGCACAAGCTAACGTAAAAAAATAATCGTTGAAAAACAACGGGGATAGGGTTTTAACCTAAAGTGAATTCTGCGAAAAGGAGGGTGGAAGTCCGCCGATAAGCCGGGTTCTGTCGTGGGCAGCCATTCCTCTGGGCCTGTCGTTACCGACAAGCTCGTGCAGCCTACCCGGAAGCAGCGCGAGCAACGCTATCGCTTCCCTATTTGGCCTTGCTCCGGATGGAGGTTACCGTGCCGTCCGTGTTACCACGTCCGCGGTGGGCTCTTACCCCGGCGCCACTTTCGCGACGCCGGCGCACCTTTCGGCGCGCCACCATTTCACCCTTGCCTGTGCCTTGCGGCCATCGGCGGTATCTTTCTGTTGCCCTGTTCGTCGCCTTGGGCCGCGGCTCAGTTGAAACCTGAGCGCGCGACTTATAGCGCCCGGCCGTTAGCCGGCATCCCGCTCTATGGAGCCCGGACTTTCCTCCATGGACTTAGCATCCACAGCGGCTGCCTAGCGGACTTCCGCTCGCGATTGTAGCAGCCGCAGCGGGCGGAACTGGCGCCTGTTCAGATAGTATTCGGCGCATTCGTTGGCCGGGGTCGCGCCGGGCCAGCCCAATAGCGGCAGGGGCTGCAGGTCGCGCGGACGGGGAGAGAAATCGCCGGCAAAGCGGTGAGCCACGCGGGCATCGACGTCCGCCTGTTGCTCCGCCTGGGTCTGCCGATGCCAGTCGGCGTCGACGTGTAGCAGTAGCGCCTTGGCGCACAGACCGAGATGCGGCGTGCGCAGCATGTCGTAGCTGGCGTGACCGAACAGGAACAGCCGCAGGTGCGCCATCGTCTCTGCCCGACGCGTCCAGAACACCTCCTGCCAACGGTGTTCGCACAGCGCCTGCCACAGGTCTAGGCGCGAACAGACGACGATGGCGCCGCATTCGTCGAACTGGGTCAAGGTATCGCGCAGTGCGCCGCGCACCCCCGGCACCGCAGCCGTCTGCGTGGCCAGCGCATGATGATGGCGGGCATTGAGCGCCGCCTTGGTTCGCGCAAAGGCGAGCCAGACCATGGCGTTGAACGCATCGTGCCACACGCCCGGACGGGTTTCGACTTCGCCCAGCCAGTAGATCCGTTCTTCGTAGGGCAGACCGCTGCCGCGCGGCACCACGAAACGCAGAGGGGCACCGCCACCGCTCGTTACGCCCGCGTCTGCGGCCCAGCGATTCAGCCTTTCGCCATCGGGCGGCTCAGCGCCGCGGTGGGCGGTGGCGCAATACTCGGCCAGCGGCGCGTACAGCGGCTGACGGGAGAACACGCTCAACGGGCCGCCGCCGCGGCTGGCGGTTGCATAGGCGGCGAAACGGCGGCTGCCGCGCCGGGTTGCAGCGCCTGGGGGGCTGGCGCCGCTGCGGCGGGCTGTGCGGCGGCGACCGGTCTGGGCTGCGCCGTGAAGCTCAGCTTGCCATCCTTGAATTCGAAGCTGCCGCGCAGATCACCCGGCTCCACCGGCGGCACCTTGAACTGCTGCAGCTGGCACTTTTGCGTTTCGGCGACATACCAGTTGTTGCCTTCCTTGATGATGTAGCCGCCTTCCAGCGTCTGGAACACGTCCACCTTCAATCCCTGCAGTGGTGCCGGCCGCAAGCGGTGGCGGCGCATGCAATCCGGCTGACGGGTCGTGAGCAGGCCGATTTGCCATTCGGAATCCCAGAAATAGTCCTGGTCGACGATCAGGGTCAGGCTGTGCTCCGGTCCGGCTATCATGTAGGAAGCGGAGTCGCTGCGGCATCCACCGGCGAGCGCGGCGAGCGCTGCCAGCACCAGTGTTCCCATAGACAGTTTCATGCCCGCAATCTCCACATTATCGTTTCGCCGGCCATGAACGGCACCAGCGTTTCCCCTGCGCCGAATGCCTGGTTGGCAGGAACCGTCCAGCCCTCCCTGACCAGGTGCAGCGACTCCCCGTTGCGCGGCAGGCCATAAAAATCGGCGCCGTAATGGCTGGCGAATCCCTCCAGCCTGTCGAGCGCATCGGCCTCTTCAAACGCCTGCGCGTACAACTCGATGCCAGCGTACGCAGTGTAGCAGCCGGCGCAGCCGCAGTCGGCCTCCTTGGCGGCGCGTGCGTGTGGCGCCGAATCGCTGCCGAGAAAGAATTTTGGACTGCCGGACACGGCGGCCGCGATCAGCGCCCGGCGATGCACCTCGCGCTTGAGCAGCGGCAGGCAATAGTTGTGCGGGCGCAAGCCTCCGGCAAAGAGCGCGTTGCGGTTGAGCAGCAGATGATGGGCAGTGATGGTGGCCGCCACATTGGCGCCGGAGTCCTTCACGAAGTCGACCGCATCGCGGGTCGTGACGTGCTCAAACACCAGGCGCAGCCCTGGAAAGTCGCGCAGCAGCGGCTGCGCAACAAATTCGATGAAGGCCGCTTCACGGTCGAAGACATCCACCGCAGGGTCGGTCACCTCGCCGTGCACCAGCAGGGGCATGCCGCAGGATTCCATGGCCGCCAGGGTGCGGCGGCAGCGGTTCATGTCGGTGACGCCGGCTGCGGAGTTGGTCGTGGCCCCGGCCGGGTAGTACTTGACCCCATGCACGAAACCGCAACGGCGCGCCGCGATGATCTCCTCCGGGCTGGTGTTGTCGGTCAGGTAGAGCGTCATTAGCGGCTGGAATTTTGCGCCCGCCGGCAGGGCCGCCAGGATGCGCTGGCGGTAGCTGTCGGCAGCGGCCACCGTGGTCAGCGGCGGCTTGAGATTGGGCATGACGATGGCGCGCGCGAAGCGGTGCGCCGTGTCGGGCAGCACCGCGGCCAGTGCAGCACCATCGCGCAGGTGCAAGTGCCAGTCGTCGGGCCGTGCTATCGTCAGTACGCGCATGAGGGGATTATAGCGAAGGGCCTGGTCCGGGGTTACGCCTCGGCGTCGCTTGCCCGGCGCCAGGCCAACGCCTGTTCGTAGAGCGTGCTGCGCGCCACGCCGCTGATGCCGGCGGCAAGCTTGACCGCCTGTGCCAGCGGCAACTCGGCGAGCAGCAGCTCGAGGGTGCGCGCCGCAGCAGGCGGCAGAGCCGGACCTGGCGGTGGTGCCGACACGACGAGCACGAACTCGCCGCGGCGGTGGTTCTCGTCAGCCGCCAGCCAGGCCGGTGCCTCAGCCAATGGCAGACGCACCGTCTCCTCGAACAGCTTGGTCAACTCGCGCGCGATCAGCAATTGGCGTTCCGGCTCGAGCACCGTCGCCAGATCATTCACCGTCGCCACGATGCGGTGCGGCGCCTCATAGAAGACCAGAGCCGCCGCCACCTCCTTGAGCGCAGCGATCGCCTGCTGTCGCGCCGCGGCCTTGGCGGGAAGAAAGCCGCAGAAGAGAAAATGCGGATCGTCCAATCCGGCCACCGAGAGCGCCGCAATCGCAGCGTTGGCGCCTGGCACTGGTACCACGCCATGGCCTGCGGCGCGCACGGCGTTGACCACGCGCGCACCGGGATCGCAGATGCCCGGCGTGCCGGCGTCGGAGACCAGGACCACCGCCTTGCCTGCCGCCAGAAGATCGAGCAACTTTTGCGCCGCCGCCGCTTCGTTGTGTTCATGAACGGCAATCAACGGCGCCCGAATCTGCAAATGGTCGAGCAGGCGGCGCGTATGGCGCGTGTCCTCGCAGGCGATGACGTCGGCGCGACGCAGGGTGTCCACGCCGCGCAAGCTGATGTCGCCGAGATTTCCCAGCGGGGTGGCGACGACGTACAATGCCGTCGTCATTGCTTCCCTACCGCCCTCCATGCCCCGCCCTCCCCTCAAACCGACCCGCCACCCCGCGCCCGGTGCGCGCGTCCAGCCCATTGTCAGGCGCGGACGGCAGCGACGCAAGTGAGGGCAAGCAAATGAGCCCGGCCAAGGCCGTGATCAGGACGCCGAACAGCGGCGATGCCGCCGAGGCACTCGCCGCCGCCTACCTGGTGCGCCAGGGGCTGCGCCTTGTGGCGCGCAACTGGCGGGTGCGCGGCGGCGAGATAGATCTGGTCTGCACCGACGGCGCCACGCTGGTCTTTGTCGAGGTGCGCCTGCGCCGCTCCCGTGCCTACGGCGGCGCCGCGGCCAGCATCACCGCAGCCAAACAGCAGCGCCTGATCGTCGCCGCCCGCCATTACCTGCAGCGCCACCCGCGCAGCGCGCGCGACCGGCCCTGTCGCTTCGACGCCGTGCTGCTCGAAACGCTGTCCGAGGCGGGGCTGCAATGGGTGAAAGATGCGTTCACTCTGGCTTAGCCTGATCCTTCTCGCCGGCGCCGCAACGGGACAGACGATGCGCATGGTGGTGCAGAGCTCGCCGCTCGCCGGTTACCAATACCACGAAGCCGAAGCGCTCTGGGATCGCCTGCAGGTCGGCGACGCGCTGACTCTGGCGCGCGAACCGGACAACGTACACGACGCCAACGCGATCGCGGTCCTCTGGCGCGGACACAAACTCGGCTACCTGCCGCGCCGGGAGAATGCCGTGGTCGCCGCCGAGATGGACCGCGGCAGCCGGCTCGCGGCGCGCATCGAACGCTTGCAGCAGGGAGGCAAGCCCTGGACGCGCCTGCGCGTCGAGGTGTTGGTCGAACTCTAGCGGCAGCGCTGCAAGGCACGGGCGGAAGCGAATTTCGCCCATGTTAGAATCGCCGCGCATAGGGCATTCGCCCGCCCCCAGGGTATTTCATGGATCTCGTCCCCCGCATCAGCCAGCACTTCCAGGACAGCGCGCAGACCAAGCTCGATGCCGCGCCGGTACTGGCGGGACCGATCGCCCGCGCCGTCGAACTGATGGTTGCCAGTCTGGCCGCTGGCGGCAAGATCATGGCCTGCGGCAACGGCGGCTCGGCCGCCGACGCGCAACACTTCGCCGCGGAACTGATCAACCGATTCGAGGTGGAGCGACCGCCCTTGGCGGCAATCGCCCTCACCACCGATAGCTCGACCCTGACCTCGATCGCCAACGACTATCGCTACGAAGATGTGTTCGCCAAGCAGGTGCGCGCGCACGGACATCCTGGTGATGTGCTGCTGGCGATCTCCACCTCGGGCAATTCGCCCAGCGTCCTGGAAGCGATCGCCGCGGCGCACGAGCAAGAGGTAAGCGTCGTCGCGCTCACCGGCCGGGAGGGCGGCCGCGTGCCGGCGCTGTTGCGTCAAGACGATGTGCACCTCTGCGTGCCAGCGCAACGCACGGCGCGCATCCAGGAAGTCCACCTGCTGACACTGCATTGCCTCTGTGACGGCATCGATACCCTGTTGCAGGGATCCAAAGGAGAATCCGCATGAACACGACAACTCAGCCGCATGGGAATGCCGGCATCCTCGCCTGGCTATTGCTCACCGCCGCGATTCCCCTGCTCTCCGGCTGCTTCGGCGCCGCCGCCCTCGGCGTCGGCGCCGGCGCCCTGGTGGCCGCCGACCGTCGGCTGCCGGAGACCTATGTCACCGACGAGAGCATAGAAGTGCGCGCCGCCAGCCGCATTCGCGACAAATTCGGCGACCGGGTATCGGTCCATGTCACCAGCTATAACCGCAACCTCTTGCTCACCGGCAGCGCCCCCGATGACGCCGCCAGGACCGAGGTGGAGAAGCTGGCTACTGGCGTACCCAACGTCAAGGCCATCAGCAACGAGGTGGAGATCGCAGCCCCCGGTTCCTCCTACACCAACGACGCCTACATCACCACCAAGGTCAAGGCGCGTTTTGTGGACGCGAACAAGTTCTCGGTCAATCACGTCAAGGTCGTTACCGAAGGCGGCGTGGTGTACCTGCTCGGTCTGGTGACCAGGCGCGAGGCCGATGCTGCGGTGGACATCGCGCGCACCACGGCCGGCGTGCGCAAGGTGGTGCGCGTGTTCGAGTACATCAGCGAGGAACAGGCGCGCTGGACCAACACCCCGCCGCCTGGTTCCAAGCCGGCGGCCAAGCCCTAGCGCCTGAGCGCGGACAGGCCAAGTCGGCGCCGATAGCATCCTGAGCATGCCCGCCCCCGGCTTCGAAGCCAAGCTCTGCCGTCCCGAGGATCTCGCCGAGCGAGCGGACCGGCTTCCCCGGCCGCGGGTATTCACCAACGGCTGCTTCGACATTCTGCACCGCGGCCACGTCACCTATCTTGCCCAGGCGCGGGCTCTGGGCGCCAGCCTGATCGTCGCCGTCAACAGCGATGCCTCGGTCCGGCGCCTGGGCAAGGGCGCGGACCGCCCGGTCAATCGCCTCGAGGACCGCATGGCGATCCTGGCCGCGCTCGAGTGCGTTTCGCTGGTGGTGAGCTTCGCCGAGGACACGCCGCTGGCCACCATCCTGCGCTGCCAGCCGGAGATCCTGGTCAAGGGCGGCGACTGGCCGGTGGAGCAGATCGTCGGTGCCCGCGAAGTGCTCGCGACCGGCGGCAGAGTGCTGTCGCTGCCCTTTGTCCACGCGGCGTCGACCACGCAGTTGCTGGAAAAAATCCGCGGCCTGTGAAGCCGCTTCAGGTCTCCGTCGAGAACTTCGCCGTCTTGCTCAGGATGGTTTCCCGCACCAGACCGATGTGGCTGCGCAGGGTGTAGTACATATCGGAGAAAGCCAGCGGCGTCGGCATGCGATTGACCGCCGCCTCGATGCGCTCCAGTCGGGCCAGCCATTCTTCGCGGCTGGCGCGAGCGGGATCCTCCTCCACTTCCGCCTCGATGAATTTCAGCTCGCCATAACGGCGAAAGATGCGCGATCGCACGCGCCATCCATAGAGCGCCGGGGCGAATCTGACGATCGGCAGTAGCAGCGCCAGTATCGGCACCAGCATCACCATCAGGCGGTCTATCAGGGTCGCCGCCCAGAAGGGCAGATAGCGCTGCAGGAGCGGCTTGCCCGAACGGTAGTAGCGCTCCGCTTCCTTGGACAGGGGAAAGTCGCCGGACTTGGCGTTGGGGAACTCGCCGGGGCGCTGAAAGATTCCCGGTCCGCCGTGAACTTCCGTCACCGCCTGCAGGAGCAGGTCGACCAGCGCCGGATGGGTATCCTCGCGCACCAGCAGCGTCGCGATGGGAGAAACGAGCGTAACGTCGTGGGGCGGAACGTTGCGCTGGAGGTCGACGGCGCCGCGCGGCAGATTCAGCTTCGCCAGCGCGGGAAAGCGGCGGGTGTAGGCATCGGCCTGGCTCAAGCTCATCAGGCGTACCCCCTCTGTATACAACAGCGTCCATACCGTCGCCGACTGCAGCGGACCGACGGCGAACAGGGCATCGATTCTGCCGTGGGTCAGGGCGTCGACCGCGACGGCGCCTCCCTGCTCCAATACCTGCGTCGGATGAGCGGCGATGCCGTGCGCTTCGAGCAGATCACGCGCCAGCTTGTTGGTGCCACTGGCCGGCGCACCGATGGAGATGCGGCGGCCGGCGAGTTGGCTGATCCTGTCGAGTTCGCCGTCCTTGGCCAAGCTGGCGCGATAGAAGATCCACAGGGGCTCGTAGTAGAGACTCCCCAGCGAAGCCAGCACCTCGTCTTCACCCGCGCCGTCGATACCGCTCTGCACGAAGCCGGCATCGACCTCGACCTTGTCATCGCGCAGGCGTTGCAGATTTTCGACGGCGCCGGCCGAGGGCAACTCCACGAGGGCGATGCCGTAGCGCGCCAGGACGTCCTTGTAGCGCAAGGCAAAGCGTTGATAGGCGCCACCGTCACCACCGCTGGTGAGGATCAGCTGCTTGGGCGGTGCCGGACGGATGAACTGCGACGCCGCCCAGAAACCGGCGACGAGCAGGAGCAAGGCCGGCAGCCCGACAAGCAGCAGGTCACGCAATGAGGCCTGGCGGAGACGCTCCATGCGGCGCATCCTGGCCGGCTTGATTGGCCTTCCCTCCCGCCCCCGTTCCGAGGACGGGGGTGACGTCGATTCGCCGCGGCGCGATTCCATGTTTCACCCGGCGCCGAGCTCGGCGCGGCCCGCCGCTTGACGCCTCCCCAGCATCGCCTTCAGGCAGACCCAGACGAACATGATGCCGCCGACGATGGCGATGGCGCCACCCAGCCCCATCATGCCCATCGCCACCTTCTCCGACAGGCTCGCCAGCACCTGATCGGCGCCCGCCACCTTGCGCTGCACGCCGTAGCCCCCCGACCAGGCCAGACCGAGTATGTGCAGGAGCTGGCCGCCGCCATAGACGTAGGGCTGCAGCCGCGCCATGCGCCCTTCGGCCGCGGCGTAACCGAGGCGCGGCAGGAGCAGGTAGGTCAGCCCCATGAAAGCGAGGGTGATGCCGACGATGGAGCCATGGTAGTGCGCCGGTATCACGACATTGACGCCGCGGATCAAGTAGCCGAGCACGCCGCCGCAGGCGAAGAGCAGAACCGAGGTCCACAGCGCAGCGGCCGCCGGTTGGCGGGCGGATGCGATGCGCGGCAGCGCCAGCGCCACGAGCACCATGACGGGCAGCAGCAGCGTGTGCCCCGCCTGCATCAGCCAGACAAAGGCGCTCATGTGCAGGGACGACCCCACCGGCCAGAGGGCGTAGATGATGGGCACCGCCAGCACCGGTGCCGCCGCCACGGCGAAGAGCAGCGTCGCCCGGCGCGGCGCGCAGCGCGGTGGCGCCCCCAACTCCCCCGCCAGCCACCACCAGGCGACCAGCAGCAGCAAGGCATGTTGAAACTGCAGCGCATGTCCCGGCCCCCAGAAGACCAGTTCATACAGGGCCGTACCCGCGATGTCGGGGACGCCGGCGAGCGACATCACCATGGCGGCCAGGGCCAGCGCGCCGGTCAGCGCCGCCATGTAGATTCCCCACTGCAATTCGCTGCCCGCCTGGTCCAGTGCCAGGCGCGGCCAGGCGACGAGCAGGCTGCGCAGCACGGTCAGGGCAAAGCCGACACCGGCCAGGGCGAGCCCAGCGAGAAAGTAATCCTGGTCGAGGACGGGAAGGTAATTATTGAGCAGGGGCGCTGCCCCTGGCAGAAAGGGTGAGGCGGACATGAGCAGGGTTCCGGCGACGGCGAAACCCAGGCCGCCCCAGCCCAGCGGCAGCAAGGTGGCGCGACCGGCCAGGCTCCACAGCACGGCGGCAAAAGCCATGAACCAGACGAGCACCGACAGGTCGACATGCACCACCAGCGCCGAACGGAAAAAATCGCGCCGGGGAAAGAAGTCTTGTAGCCCTGGCGTGCGCGCCAGCACCAGGAGAACGGCGAGCAGGCCGGAGATGATCAGCGCTGCGACGCCCAGCGCCAGCCAGGCACGGGCCAGCCGTTGCGCGGCCGCGCCCGCCGCGACGGGAAAGAAATATCTGGCTGCCATGGCGTGAGGAAATCGGTTGGACTCGGGACATTCTACTCAAATCCTGGCTTTGGGACAGGCATGCAGGAGCTGCTGCCCGTCCAGGCGGACAAGCGTTTGCGGCGTCAGGCCGCGGGTGTGGTCCTGCCGTTCATTCCGCCTCGTCGCACAGACCTTCGGACAGGTAGTACAGATTCTCGAGCTCGCCGTAGCTCTTCTCCTTGAGGCGGCGCATATCCGCCCGGCGCACTTGCAGCCATTGCAGCCGGTCACTCTTGCGCAAGCTCCCGAGGCCGAAGTAGTCGTTCTCCCTGCGCATGATCAGCCGCTCGATGATATCGTCCTTGCTCATTTTCCGCCTCCCGCGTTACAGACCGATCCGCTAATCAGGGTTAACGGATGAACCGACGATAGGTTGAGTCGGACTGGGGCCAATTCGCTGCTACAATCGACCGGCGCCGTCGCGGACTAGTAGACAGTAGGGACGCCGATGGCCTCAATCTTGATTGAGGGCAGCTATTCATGGACGAGAGACCGACGATGGAAGCCAGGTTCGTGCTGGACGTGGAAGAGATTGACCGCCAGCACGGCACGCTGTTCGCGATACTCGGAAGGGTGCACGATGCGCTCCTGGCCAACGATTTTTCTGCGGGCCCAACCATCCGTGAAGCGGTTGCCGAGTTGCTCGATCGCACCAGCGAGCATTTCGCCAGCGAAGAAGCGATCATGGAAGCTGCGGACTATCCGGCCTTGGCAGCGCACCGCGAAATGCACCGGAACTTGCTGGCGGAAGCGCGTGACATTGAAATCCGCGCTGATAGCGAAGCGCAATTCGCGCCGACGCAACTTGCCGCGTATCTACACACCTGGCTCGCAGTTCACATCCTGGCCGAGGACAAGGCCTTCACCGACTTCTACCACACCGGCTAGGACGCTGCCGCGAGCCGCCCAGCGATATCGCAATGGGATTATTTGCCTGTCTTTACAGAATTCGCTATGGCCCCCGGGCGAGGGCGAACGTTCATCTTTGGCGTAGCGTTTTGGGAAAGGATTTTTCATGATCCGGCACACCGCGTTGATACCGTTCTTGCTCCTCTTGTCTGGCCAGGCCTGCGCTGATACGCCGATCCAGTGGAACCGCGGGGCCGATGAAGCAGCGCGAGCGCCGATCCAGGGCATGAAAGGCTATTACGCCCCGGCGGCGGTGAAGAAGGATGGGGACGTGGCCTATTTCAAGGTCTATGCATCGCCGACCCCGACCGCCAACGACCCGGGCTCCGACTATGCGCTCAACTGCGAAACGCGCGAGGCGGCAGTCAAAAGTGGCGAGGGCGGTGGCGCGCAATGGAAGCCGCCGGTCAAGGTGCTCGACGGCGAACCTCTCTACCGCCTGGGCAAGGAATTGTGCGAATGGGATCGCCCGGGATTCTTCAAGCGCCTGATGAATTGACGCTAGTCAGCGCTGCCTCGGCGCATGAAGCGGTGAATCGCGGAACAGCTGCCGCCATATCGCCGCTGGCCACGTCTCAATCGTCGTCGAGGGTGATCGCCGTTGCCAGGTATTGCCCCCCTACCAGTTGAACGTTGAGGCTGATGCGCGACCCTGGCTTCATGCCAGCCGGCATGGACATGCCGTTTCTCTGTATGGTCACGCCATTCACCATGAAGCTGGTCGATGTGATGTTGTAGGCAACACCCGACATCCGGGTGGTTCCCGGCGTGGTCGACAGTCCAGAATGGATTTCGACTTCGGCGCTCGCCAACGTATTGTTGCTGAACGTGCCGGTGATGCTGACGGACTGGCCCACACCCAGATTGGCGGCGCTACCGTTGCGATAGCTGACGCCAGCACCGATGCTGCCGCTCATGCTGCCGCCGGTGGACAGGCTCAGGGTAAACGCGCCTGTCGTCGGGTTGTAGGCGCTGATGGTGCCGCCGACTTCGATGACCGAGCCACTGGGAGCCTGGCTTGGCGTAAGGCCTTTGAACTGCACCTTCGTCGCATGGACGACGTTGTTCGTCACCGTTCCGTCGACTTCCAGCAATACTCCGTTGGCCAGCTGCGCGGCGGTACCACCGCTGAAGCCCGCGTTGCTGGCGTCGATGACGACGCCGCGCACAGTGAAACTGGCGGGCGAAACGAAATTCGCCACCGTGCCATGCACTTCCACCCTGGTCGGCGCAGCCGGGGTAAACACCGTGACGGCGCTGGCGGTGAGCTTGTTTGACGCCGCGTCGTAGGTGCCAGTCACCACCACGTAGCGGTCGTTGGCCAGGCGGGTACCGCTTGGCGTAAGGGCGGCGGCGCTGGCGTCCACCGTGACGTTCCTGATCTGGAAGCTGGCATTGCTGACGAAGCCGCTTATCGCGCCCGACAGGATGACATTGCCGCTCGCCGGCGCCGGCTGCTTGATGCGAATGATCGACGCGCTGAGGACGCCACCCACCGGGGCGCTGTTGCTCCAAACCGTGACCAGTTGCCCGTTGGCCAGGGTCGCTCCCGGCGGACTGATGCTCGCCGCCCCGACGCTCACCGTTTCCGTGCCGAGAACGAAGCTGCCGCCGCCGTAATTGCTGACTATGCCGCTTAACCTTGCTCCGGCGGCAGCCGGCTTTTGCGCGATGAGCGTGGCCTGCAGGTAGGGCTTGCCCTGGCTGTCGGCCTTCAGCAGGCCGTGCGCCTCGACGCGATCGCCGACCTGCACGCTCGCCAGCGAGGCATAGCCGACGAAGCTCGTGACCGGGCCCAGTGCCGGGTCGCTGTTGGCGATGATGGTGGTGCCAAGGACGGTGATGCTGCCCGCCGCGGCCGCGGTGACGGTGCCGACGATCTCCGGCGACATCAGGACCGAGGTAATGTTGCCGTTGGCGTCGTAGACAAATTCGGCGCTCTGTCCGACCATGGCGCCGGTGATGGGCATGCCGACCGCGCTTCCCTGCTGCGCCTCGGTGCTATAGGTGGCGTTGCCATCGTTGCGGCGCACGCCATCGACGATCAGGCTGCCGAAACCGGTGACCACACCGCTGCCCGTGCCCCCCGAGCCGACGCCGCCGCTGGTGGTGGTGCTGGTGAACGAGATGCCGACTCCCGCACCGCCGCAGGCCGCAGCGAGGAGCATTACGCTGACGATTGTCATCGCTGTCCGGACTGCGGCGAAGATGCCGGTTCGCATGAGGGGTTCCTTCTGGGGATGGCTGTTCATGATGTCCTCACCGCTTGATCATCGGCCCGTGGTAAAAATAGCTGCCCAAGCGCATGCGTCGATCGGCATCGGCGCGACCTTGGTCCCGCTCGGTCAAGGCGGTCGCCTTTCGCACGACTTCGCTAAATGTTCGGGCCCATTGCTTGCGCGCCAGCTCCGCTAGCTCCCGCGCCGATTGGGCGGTGAGGCCATCGGCATAGATGGACTGTTCGAGCACGGGCGGTTCGTCCCCCTTGATGTTGCTCGCCGCGGTGGCGATGTGGTCGCCGATATTGTCCGCGAACAACTGCAGCATCTCCGCATAGCCTTGCTTGGGGACAAAGGCGCTCTCGCACAGTCGCAAGCGCGGCGTGGCGCGGCCCTTCTTCCCTGGCTCCTCCGCCACCACGCCGAGCCGCAGCAACTCCTCCAACACGGCGCGGGGATGCACATCCGTTGAAACCGATCTGGCCAGGTCTTCAAAGGAGCCGGACTTGCCGGCCCGCTCCAGGATCCTGGGCTGCCCACGCTTGTCACAGTAGGCGGGATCGCTCACCCAGCGCGTAAAGACCTCCATGGCCAAGCCCAGGGTCTTGACCGGCGCCAAGGGATGCCCGGCGTTGCGCCACTCCCTGACGTCCTTGCGGTGCACACCCGAGAGCAGGCTGAGCTTGGAATCGTTGACCCGCCCCTCGCTCGCCTCCAGGGTGCGCGTCGCCGCCTCCAGGAATACCAACTTCAGCGCCTGCACGAAGAGCGGATAGGTGACTCCCTCAACCAGCAGCATTTCGACCAGCGGCGCAAGCAAACGCAGCGAGGCGGCCAGGGCGAGATCACTGCGCGATTCGGACATGGTGTAAAGTAGGGGCGTGGCAACGGCATATGGGAATATATCCCAGCCTTAACGCGAACGCAAGAAGCGTTTCCCTGACAGGAGGAAGGCTTGCCAGCCAGCGATTTGCATACGGCCAAGACCAAGATGAACCCAGGCAACGAATTGAACTTTTCCGGCGGGCCCGGCGCGCTTCCGGAACAGGTCTTGCTGCAGGTTCAGGAAGCCATCATCGCGGTGCCCGAAGTCGGCCTGTCGGTCCTGGGCATCAGCCATCGCTCCGACTGGTTCGCGGCGATAGTCTCCGAGTTGGAAGGCAACATGCGCAGGCTGTTGGGACTGCCCGACGGCTATCACGTTCTGTTCTTGCAAGGCGGCGCGACGCAACAATTCTCCATGGTGCCGATGACGCTGCTGCGCGGCAGAGTCCGTCCTGCGGAGTACCTGCACACCGGCTATTGGAGCGGCAAGTCTATCCCGGAAGCCAGGCGCGAAGGTCCTGTTCGCGTCACCTGGAGCGGCGAGGCCGGCGGCTTCAGGCGGCTGCCGAACGACGACGAACTCGCCTTTGCGGCAGATGCCCCCTACATCCACTACGTCTCCAATGAGACAGTGGAGGGACTGCAGTTTCACCGCGTATTGGGCCGGGAAGGGATTCCCCGCGTCTGCGACATGTCCTCCGATTTTTTGTCCCAACCCTGTGCGGCAGAGCGCTTCTCCCTCATCTACGCTCACGCCCAGAAGAACATCGGCCCGGCCGGTGTCTCTGTCGTGCTCATCCGCGATCAACTGCTGGAACAGGGCCGCGGTGATCTACCAGGCTTCCTCGATTACCGCACGCACGCCCAGGCGCATTCCAACTTCAACACCCCGCCCGTCTTCGCCATCTACGTCGTTCTGCTGCTGACGCGTTGGCTGTTAGACGAAATCGGCGGCCTGGCGAACATGGCTCGGATAAACCGCAGCAAGGCCGAATTGCTGTATCGCCTGCTCGATAGCAGCGATGGCCTCTATCGCGGCAGGGCGGAAACAGGGGACCGTTCCATGATGAACGTCGTCTTCAATCTTCCCACCCCGGCAATGGAGCAGCGTTTTCTTGCCGAAGCCCAGGCGGCGGGGTTTTCCGGGCTCGCTGGGCATCGCGCCATCGGCGGTGTTCGCGCATCTCTCTACAACGCCCTGACGCTCGCCGCGGTCGAGAAGCTCGCCGGCTTCATGGAGGAATTCCGCCGTCGGCAGACCGTGTGAGGCCTGCAAATGACTACGTGGTCGATTTCGACGTTTCCGGTGACGACAGTTCCCCCGCCGATCACAGATTCGGTCGGGCCAGGTCGCTTGCCGGCGTCGAAGATGTCCTTCAGCCGCTCGCGCCAGCCGATGTCAACGCCGGGCCAAGGTGCATTTGCCGTGATCGAGTACCACGACGTCGCGCTCCAGCGCGCGACTGCGGAAGGAGACGATATCGCCGTCCATCCACATCTGCGTCTCGATGTGCTCCCCCGGATAGACCACGGAGGTGAACCTGGCGCCGAAGGTCTTCATCAGGCTGTTGTCGTACTTGCACACCCCCGCCAGCACGTCGCGGCAGACGAAGCCGTAGGTGCAGGAACCCTGCAGGATGGGCACCCTGAAGCCCACGCTCTGCGCCAGGTCGGGATCGATGTGGACGAGATTCATGTCGCCGGTGAGCCTGTAGAGCAGGGCCTGATCCGGCCGCGTCTCGGCAACGCGCACCAGGTCCGGCTTGCGCGCCGGAATCGGGTGCGGCGCACTGGGGCGCGCCGTGGCGCTGCCCATCCCGTCGTCGCCTCGGGCGACTATCCGGCTC
>Ga0172380_10005139_pt1 | contig 16151 bp, 12 predicted proteins | sample Leawe162metaG_FD_119747 | JGI IMG/M metagenome (GOLD analysis project Ga0172380, IMG submission 119747) | Leachate microbial communities from a municipal landfill in Southern Ontario, Canada - Leachate well 162 metaG | ecosystem: Engineered > Solid waste > Landfill > Unclassified | place...
CAGCGTGGTTGTTTTTCCGGAACCGGTTGGTCCGGTCACCAGCAGCATGCCGTGTGGCTTGGCGATCGCGTATTTCAAATCTTCCAGAGCCTTTTGTTCCAAACCCAGCGACTCCAAATTCGGGGCGAGCGCGGTTTTATCCAGAATACGCATCACGATTTTTTCGCCATGCACAGTCGGCAGATAACTGATACGCAGATCTACCTCTTTGCCCAGTGCTTTAATCTTAAAGCGTCCATCCTGTGGAATGCGCCGCTCGGCAATGTCAAGGTTCGCCATAATCTTGATGCGCGACGAAATCGCCGACTGTACACTCTTGGGCGGACTGGGGTTTTCATAGAGTACGCCATCTACGCGGTAGCGCAGACGGATTTTCTTTTCCATCGGCTCAATATGAATATCACTCGCATGTTTACGAAGCGCTTCAATCAGAATTGAATTAACAATACGTACCACCGGCGCATCTGCGGCGCTTTCCAGCATTTCATCCAGATTATCCGCAGTGGTTGCGTCGTGACCGACTTCCAGCTCGCTGTCGTCTTCAATATCTTTGAGAATATCTTCCAGCCCGATCGAACTTTCCTTCGTTGCGCCTTCCATCGCACCCAGCACATCCTTCGGGTCGGCAATCACCGGGAAAATCTGATAATCCACCTGCGTCTTGAGGTTTTCGATCCCCATAATGTTGAACGGATCAGCAACCGCGACCGTCAGCAGTTTGCCGGTTTTGCATAGGGGAAGCATCTTCAACTGCGCCCAGGTGGTGCGCGGCAACATATCCACCAGCGACTGGTCGATCTGGAAGCCCTCAAGGCTGATCGGTGTCATCTCGAGATACTCCGCCTTTGCCAGCAGCATCACCGGCGAGGGGACGGCACCTTGATTCACCAGCACTTCTTCAAGCGGCGCCCCGCTTTTCGCCGCCTCGGCATTCGCAGCCGCCATCGCCTCTTCCTGAACCGGGAAGCGGGCAAGAAGGATTTCCATTAATGTTCTGTAGGCTTTGTCACTCATAGTTTTACTGCCGTAGTTGTTAAGCACAAACGATGCCAAGCACGGAGCGATGGTAGTCTTTCCAAATATTGGAAACAAGCATCCTCTTTTTTCCAAACCTTGGAAATTTTTTGGAAGAGGTTGGCTCTTGCCGCGAACAATTTTCCAAAGTTTGGAAAAAGAGGTGGTGCATCTGCGGCACAAATCGTGCTTTAATACACCCGTTGTTACTTTTAAGGAGAGATCATGAGCGAACCGACCGGTACCAAAGAAGAGCTTCAGCAAACCGTCTCCATGCTCGAGCAGATTCTCGAGGTGATGCCCGACGATCTTTTTACGTTGCGCGCACTTTATGAAACTTCCCTTAAGCTTGAACTGCCCGAGAAGGCATTCGATTGCCTGAAGCGGCTGGATGATGGCGCGCGCGCTTCGCAGAATCCGGAAATTATAGCCTTTGTTCTTAACCAGTATGCCTCCATTGCCGACGAAATGCCGGAAGTGCGCAAGCGCATGGAGCGGCTTCAGGAACTGCAGCTGGTTGCGAATCTGACGGGCAGTTCGACTCCGGCGAAACCAACAGCTGGGCGCAAGAGTGGCATTGAGTCAGAAATGGCACTGGCTTGGGAGTTGTTTCAGGACGAGCAGCTTTCGCAGGAGGAATATTCCAATATACTGCACGATCTGACGGAAATGTCGTCGCGTGATGTGAGTGTTCCGGTGACGGTGCTGCATATTTTACATGATCGCAATTTCAGCCGGTTTGAGCGGTTGATGACTTACCTTTGCCAGAAGAGCGGGGTTCCGATCATACTGCTGAGTCAGTTTGAAGAGCGTGAGGAGTTGCGCGAGGTGCTTCCACTGGATTTTATCAGCCGTCACGGGGCGCTGCCATTTGCACAGGTTGGCGGCGATTTACTGTTGGCAGTTCTTAATCCACAGGACAAGGCGTTGATCCATCACGCAAGTGATTTGTCCGGACGCCGTTGTCATGCATATCTGGTGTCTCCTCTGGAGTATGACCAGCGGCTTGCCCAGATTAAAAAAGCGCTGGCTCCCTGATTTTACAGTTTTTCCGGAGTGAACGTTTCGCCGGGTGAAAGACGGCAGGTTTTTCCGCGGCATTCGACCAGTATGTTGCTGGCAGTAATCTCAAGAATGCGCATATCGCCGATGGTTTCCCCGGTCGCAACGATCTGCCCGTCGATAAACGCCATTGCAACACCTTCTTTGTCTTTGAGCAGTCCTTGACAGGTAATGGCATTCACTGGCTCCGATTTTTTCAGCATAGCCTGGAAATTACTGAATTTAGAGGATTCAGGGGCGGAATCTGTTTTCCTGTTGCAGCTTGCCGAGAACCGGGCGGCGGAACGCCGGATCATAAGGGCTCTGAAAGCAAATCCAGCGATCGCCGACGTAAAAAGAAGGACGAGTAAAGTCCATTTGAGCCATGACGGGGTGTTTTTAGCCGGGATATTCTTTCCCGCAACGGTTGAATTCATACGCACCTCTTTTCTCAATTATTGGAAAAAATACTCTCTTCGACTATCAAAGGAAACACTTTTTACGGGGGAGCAAGACGGGGATATTGTTTTTTGGAGAACACAAGCACATCATGGCACGTACAATGCTTCACTTATTATGGAAAAGGTTGATTTCAGCGTCGCGGGTTGCGGTGCGAATAGATTATAAGAGACAGCGTGTTATGAGACGACGAACAAACAATGGAATGACTTTGGTAGAGGTTCTAATGGTGGTAACAATCGTTGCTATGCTGGCGGCTTTTATTATTCCGGCCATCCGATTGGCGATTCGCAGCCGCGAAAACGCCCGGGCAGCCAGTAAGCTTCGCACCGCGGTTACGGCTTTTACCATGTACCGCTCTGAGATGGGAAGCTATCCGGCGGACAAAAACCCGAGTCAGATTCCGCCGGAAATGACGGATTATTTTGCCGAACTGAATATTGATGACTGGTGGAGCAGCGCGACCGAGCTGGGTGGCTACTGGGACTGGGATAATGGCTATCATTATAAATATTCTGTTTCCATTTCTACACCGACTAAATCAACCGAGCAATTGACGGAATTTGATAAACTGATTGATGACGGGAATCTCAGCACCGGGTTTTTTCGTCGATCGAGCTCCCAGTATCACTACATTCTTGAGGAATGAATATGCGAAGACCAAGCAACAAAGCAGGGATGACACTGGTGGAAGTGATGATTGCCATGTTTTTGGTCAGTATCGTGGCCATCATTGTTTATACCGAAATGCTGCTGGCCTACCGTATTCTGGCGCGGTCACGGGCACGCCTCGAAGCGCAGAGCATTGCGTTTGATAACCTGTGGGAGGTTTATAACAGAACCGATCCTGTGAAAATCTCCGGGGAGCTTTACAGCAAGCCGACTCCGGAATGGAGTCTGATGTCCACTAACGGCTGGGTAGAATGCCACATTCTGGCGGAACAGGTCGTGTCTCCCCGTTACTGGGAAATTGCTGTAACCGTCTGGCCGCCGACCAACAGTCCGTTGCAGATTGGAACCAATCCATTGGCGCGTGCCGCCATTTGGCGCTGGGATGCGAAGCGTTAATATGAAACATAAAACAAACAGAGCCGGGTTCACCTTGGTTGAATTGCTTTTGGCTGTGAGCATTTCTGTGATGGTGTTTTTTGCGATGGGTATGCTGTTGAGCAGATGTTTTTCACTCTGGAAGGATGCCACAGCTCATTGGCGTTTGTCGCAGGTCGCGCGCATCTCCCGCGAGCGGATTCTGTGCGGCGTTACCAATTATGTGTCCGGAGGGGTTACCAATTTGACCGGGCTCCTTTCGGCCACCAATGCGGTTATCGCATCAGATTCCGGATGGCAGACGGTTACATACAGCCGGGGGAATGAGACCAATTTATATACAATTCGAGGTTGGCCGGACGAAGCCGGCGATAAAGACATTCAACTTAGAAAAGACGTTTCGTCCTGGGTTTATGCACAGAGTTCCGGCGCTGCCGCACCGGACATCAAGGTGGATTTATTTGCGGTATCCGTCACCAATGACACCGTGACCATTTCTTACCGCCTGCGCCTTTCGGCCGCCGGGAAAGTTTTCACTCAGATGCAAACCATCGACACGTCTTTGCTGAACAAGGAGTAGAATCATGAAACCGGAAACGAAAAACAGCGGGTTTGTGCTGACAGGGGTTTTGATGCTCCTGATCATCGCCGCAGTGGTTGGCGGTGCCTTTCTTTTCTCCGCGCGCAACAGTTTTGCAACGGTGGATCAATGGCGGACTCGCGACGAATGTTTGCTGGGCTTGCAGTCCGGCCTCGAGCAGCGGGAATATGAACTGGATCAGATTGTCCAAGCGGTCACTGTAAATGACATCAATATGTATGATGCGTTAGACGGCACGAACTCGACGGTGTGGAGATATTGGACGAATTCGTATGGTCCGTCCTCATACATTATTACAACAAAAGTGGTGACCGTCGCTGGGCATGTGGTCAAGGATCTTGTGAATCACACCGCCACGCTCAGCATTACGAACACGGCGACGGCCGTTTATGGCGGAATAACCCGTAAAGTGCGTGAAGTGGTTGAGTATGATTATGCTCCCGCCCCGGAGCTCGGCGGTGACGGTTCTGTATTCGATAACGTCTATTTTATTGATAATATCGGGCTTTTTTCCGGAGTGAATGCCGACTTTAACGGCGATGTCTATGCCAATAAAGACATGGATTTGCAGTATTCGTCGCTCAAGGTGAATGGGGATCGCTATTCGGGCGGCGAAATTCTCAGCAAGAAGACGTATAAAAACGATGATTGGTCTGACTATGGAAATGACCGCGCCCGTCCGGCGGAAAATACGGACTATAACCGCTCAAATACCAACAGTTACTGGGAGCAGGGGTATGACGACAATGTAGAGTCCTATGATGCGGCCGAAATTAAAGATTTGCCGTTCATCGGTCCGCTTTCAGAGTATCAAGACTATGCTATTCTGAATAACGGAACGGTATCACAGGTCTATTCGGTTACAGCTGCGGGGGTTTTAAGCAATCTCAGCACAACCGTTTCCGCCGTTTGGGGCGATGCACCGGATGGCAGTGAGAACGCCGGGATCGGCACGAATGATAACGGATGTCTGATCCTGATCGGTACGACCAATAACCCGATTGTAATCTCAAACGTCGTTGTGGCAACCGGTGATATCTATATCAAGGGCTACTATACGGGGCAGGGCAGTCTTTATGCCGGGCGCAATATCTACGTCATCGGGGATCTCATTGCAAAAGATCCGCCGACGTGGCCTCATCCCGACCCGGATCCCGCAGGCACTGCCGATGCCAACAAGACCAAGGATTTTTTAGGTTTGTGTGCCAAAGGCAACGTGGCGTTCGGCGATCCCGACTTGCTGGATGTCAGTTTTCTCACAAGCCCTTATACGGGTTCGCATGCGACGGACGCCAGCGATGCCGCTTTGGGATACGTCAGCTACTACTCAAATGGTATTCCGTATTTTGATGGTGACTATACCCAGCCGGACGGCAATGGTTCTGAACAGCGCTCGGACGGCACGTTACGCCACTTTTACGATCCAATCATCAGCAGTACAGCATTGGCCGGGCTGGGAGTTAGCGAACGGCTTACCTGGATTGACGGTGTTCTTTACGCTAACCATCTGATTGCCGGGTCTTTCCACCAGGGATCTTTGAACGGTGGATTTGTCTGCCGCGATGAATCAGTCTGGCGAACCGGCGATCTAACGCTCAACTGGGATATCCGTCTTGGATCCAGATCACAGGATAATTTAGGTTTTGCATCCTGGCTGGCGGGAACGATGCCTGCTCAAGGGTCGCCGGGCCGCAAAGTTAAATGGACGGAGATGGCTCCATGACGGGGCGAATGGTTGTTTTATTTGTTATCGCGTTACTGGCGGGTTCCGCTCAGGCCATGCTGCCGCCGGACGCAAAAGCCCGTGAACCGCAGCTTCGGGTCTATCGACAGAAACTGACTGATAACTATGAAAAACGAATGGTTGAACGGCAGGCTGAAGCCGTTCGGGCATATGAGCAGACCCGTTTGAATGTCTCTATACCGCCCTGGTTGCGCGATGGAAAAACTGCGGTGCAGGCTGGACTGGATTCAGCGGACGCTGGAAAAAATAAAAACGCGGCAAAAAGAAATCATCGCCTTCTGATATCAATCGTGCTTTTAATTCTAATCAGTTCCGTGGTCGGATGGGTTCGGTATGCAACACGAAAACTTGACGAGTAAAATTTTTATAAAATGAACTTCAATTTGAAATCCGCCAAAAGCAAAGAACTGGGTCGGCGTCGGCTGGCAAATCTGTTGGCACTTGATTTTGCTACCAGTGGCATTAAAGCCGTTCGCCTGAGGAAGGTTAAAGATCTCATGGTGCTGGCCGCTGTCGACATTCTGCCTCCCTGCAGTCTGGAATCTGAAGAACCGCCTGTGCTGCCCAAGCCTCTGGCCGCTTACTATACTGCGTTGTGTGCCACGATGGACAATGTGATGCTTCGCGTATTTGCTCAGACACTTGGGGAAGAGGAAGAAGACCTCGAAGCACTCGTGCGTGAAAATCTCAGCGCGGCGTCCGACTATCGTGTCGGCGGACAGATTCTTTCCAGAGCCCGCGGCAAACGCGACAGTACCGTACTGGGTGTTGCTGTTCCTGAAAAAACGGTTCAAAACTATCTTTCGCTTTTTTCCAGCGGAGCGCCTGCTCCGCATTCGCTGGAACTTTCCGGGCTGGCGGCATTCTCCGCCTTTCTTTTTACCCGCGGATCGCAAACCGAAAACCAGACCATTTGCCTTATTGAGACCGGTGCACGTTATACCTATGCCGCCTTCCTTCACCGGAATCAGCTTCAGCTCGTCAATCGTTTTGATGTCGGCGGCGATTCTTTGCAGAGGCAGATTCAGACTGCGTTGGGCGTGGATGCCGACATGGCCGGAACAATTCTCTCGGGCGGTTCGGTGGATGTCTCTTCGCCGGTTCGTCAGGTTCTCAACCCGTTTATCAAACAGCTCTCGATTTACCGCGAGTTTATCGAGCGCCAGAACAAAAGCTCGCTTTCCGCCATCTATATTTCGGGCGGACTGGCGGAATCAACATACTGGCAAACGGCCATTAAAGAAGTTCTTGGATCCATTCCTCAGGTCTGGAACCCGTTTGAAAAAATTGAAATTCCGCCCGACATCTTCCCTGAAAATCTAAAAGGACAGGAATCCCGTTTCGCAGCGGCTGTCGGTGCGGCGCTTGCCGGAATGGAGGCTTTATGAGCCTGCAAGTCAACCTTCTCAAAAAATCAGAACGGCGTTATCAGGGCATTGTCAGCATGAAGGTGATGGTGCTGGGCTCCGTCAGCGTACTGGCCGGCATCACGATACTGGTCTTTTCGCTGGCGGGCATTTCCAAAATGACACTTAACGCCAACCTGGACCGGGCCCGGCACGAATGGGAACGCCTTGATCCGCTCGCCGCAGTTGTCCGCAAATGTCAGGCTGCTGTCACCACCAATCGCAAAACCTTATCTGAACTCGAAACCTGGGCTCAGGGCGACCATCTTTCCATGTTCAGCATTCTGCGTGCGGTGCAGAGCAGAATTCCGGCGCAGATGATGTTGGAAAATCTTTATGTGGGCATGGAACAGGCCTCCGATACGGATCCTGCTTATTACACGCTTCGGCTCAGCGGACGCTCCCAGGGCGAATTGACGGCGGTTGATGCCAAGCGTCAGCTCAACGCCAACGCCGAAGTGCGCGGCTTCTGCGGTGAAGTCAAGCTGGTGTCTTCTCAGCGCGAAGCGGGTGAAATCTGGATTTTCTCACTTGAAGGGCGCCGTCCGGCGGGAGGTGTCAAATGATGGACTGGTCCGCCCTTACCAAAAAACAGCAGCAGATGGTCATCATCACTGTTATTTTGGCGGTGGGACAGATTGTTTTGATGGCGCACTTTCTTGGCTGGACCAAACCCGCTGCGGCGCGCGGCGGATCGGCGAAAAAAGAGCTGCTTGAACTCGGGCAGAAGCTCGATGACGCGCGCCTGATTCTGAAGCGTGAGGAACCCATTCGCCGCGAACTCGCACAGAGCATTGAAAAACTGGAAAAGCTTACGGTTCATTCACCTACGTTTTCAGATCGCTACGCCTGGGCCTATGAATATGTTTCCCGCTGCTCCACGCAGTCACGGGTTGAACTCGACAGTCTCGAAGAAATATTTTACATGGGCGACGACAAGGAAAAATCAGAAGCCCTTCCCTACGAAATCAGCGTTTCCACCCGGTGCGGGTACAACAGTCTTGTGGAATTCCTCTGGCGGCTTGAAAAAGACAATCCGTTACTGCGGATCAAAGAAGTAACGGTTTCCGCGCTGCGCGACCAGAATCTGTCCCATCAGGTTCGTATTATCATTCAGTGGCCGGCCTCTGTAAAAATCGAAAGGGGGAATCCATGAGCCGGGTTCCAGATTTCAGGTTTGCCGCTTCGCTGCCCCGCATTCGTGGAGCCCAGCTCGCCTTTGGCTCGGTTCAGGTTTCAGGTTTGCCGCTTCGCTGCCCGGTGTTCGCCGTGCCCAGCTCGCCTATGGCTCGGTTCAAGTTTCAGGTCTCAGGTGTCAAGTGGCTGGTAACAGCCTTCCGTCCTCTGTCCTCCGTCCCCCGACTTCTGTCCTTTGTCCTCCTTCTTTTCACCCTGACTGCCTTTGCGCAGGACGTTAGCAGCGTCTCGGAGGATATTAATGGACTTGTTTCACCGTCGTCTGCCCAAGCGGAACCTGTGGCCGTGACAAAACAAACGCCTGAAAAATGGGAACAGGAACTGCTCAGAGATCCATTCTGGCCGGTTGGTTTCTTTCCTGAAGACTGGAAGAAATCAGGGCAGGTACAGGGAACCCTCGATCTGGAAGGCGCGAGCTGGAAGTCGGCTTCCGAAAAAATCCGGATCAGCGGAACCAGCCGGCTGGGAGGACGTACTGCGGCGATCATTGATGGCGATCTGAAAAGCATAGGCGATCAGATTGAGGTTTCGTACGAAGGAAAAACATATCAGTGGCAGATTATCGGAATGGATGCCGACGGACGGATTCAATTGAAAAAACTTGGAGTCAGGTAAAAAGCAGGAGTTAATCCATGAGAGCAAAGACGACAATAACAATTGCAGCACTGATGCTGGCCGCTGCGGTTTACGCTCAGGAAGTGCCCGCGATATTTAGTGAGCTAAAGAGCACCCCGTCCGATCCGACCCGCCTTGAGCCTGTCGAACCGGCTCCCGCTGTTGCCGCTCCACCGTTGGCGCCGGTTGTAATGGAGTCTGTTCCGGCAGCGCCGGCCGTATCTGCGCCTGCTGCTGTGGAACCGGCTCCGGCTGTTGTGGATGTAACCTCTGTGGTTACACGGCCCGTCAACGCACCTGACAGCGCGGTCGAAACCATTAGGATCGAACCCGAACCTGACAGCGACGCAACCATTAAGGGCGGATTGATTTCACTCAGCCTTAAAGAGGTTGAACTCAGCAGCGTCATTCGTATTTTTGCAACCCTCTCCGATGCCAACATCATTGTTCCTGAGCTTGAAGACGGAGCCGGCGCGACCAAAGTGGACGTGAACCTCAAAGATGTGGAATGGAAACCTGCGTTGCAGTCCATTTTGGAAACTCAGGGGTTTGAATTGTATGAAAAAAATCCGGGCACGTCCGTTTACAGCGTCCGGAAAAAACCGGCCGATGCTCCCGCGTCGATGAATGTAAAAATATTTAAGATGGACTACGCCTCGGTTGCGGGGGTCAGCGAAATGATTAAGAATATGGTTCCGGAACCGGGGAAAATTACTGTTTTCACGGCCCGCAACACCATCGTGGTTCAAAGTACTCCTGAAAATCTATTGGAAATAGACAGGATGATTTCTGCGGTTGATCTGCCGCGTCAGCAGGTTTTCATCGAAGCTAAGTTTATGGAGCTTACTGACAGCGCATCCGAAAAGCTGGGGATCGACTGGTCGATGCTGGGAGGTTACGGAGTTGCGGTGAAGGGGATTAATGGAAGTTATAACTTCGCAGACAGCAAAGTGGACGGCATCAGTAAAGGGCAGAATAATTATACGGATATCGCCGGGCGTCCATACGAAAACATCGAAGAACTGCCGGATGCCCCAAGTGCCAGTGATTATGACGGAAGTCTTGTAAACAACATTGATTATCCGGCGCGCCCAGGAAGTGCTGGTGCAGACGATTCACGCACATATGGGATTACTCCAACAACCATTTCACAAGTTACAGGTGTTGATCAGGCAACGGTCACGCGGGCTCTGGGCGCCACATTGAGCGCGTCAGACTTTTCCTTAGTGCTGGCGGCACTGAAAGAAATCAACGGCATCAAAATCGTCTCTAACCCGAAAATTATCGTGGCCAATGAAGAAACCGCCCAGATTTATATCGGGACGAAAGAGCCGAACATTAAACAGCAGACCACTCAGGTTCAAAATGCAGACCCGATCACAACCTATAATCTGGATCCGGATACACCGTATTTTGAATATGGAATCAAGTTGAATGTGACGCCGTCAGTCAATACGTCCAGTAATATTACAGTAACCATCGCTCCGTCCTTGACGCGGTTTGTAAAAGACAAAACTGTGGGTAATGCTGGCACGGTAAACAGTTTCCCAGTAACGACTGAAAAAACAATTCAAACAGTTTTTGCGCTGGAAAGCGGACAGACGGCCGCCATTGGCGGACTGACGGAGCTGGAATCTAATGACATCGATCGGAAAGTTCCTTTCCTTGGAAACCTTCCTTTGATAGGCCGGTTTTTCAGCTACATCAGCAAAAGCAAGGAGCAGAGGGAAACTGTAATTTTTGTGACCGTTGGGCTGGCTAATCCGGAAAACATTAACATGGAAACCGGGTTGCCGCAGGATTCTTCATTGGCAATGCGGCAGCAGGCCGCCATGAAAAACGATCGCTTGATCAGAGCCGAGAAGCAGAAGTTGCTTGAAACGCAGGAAGCCGAGCGGTCACAGGAAGCGATCCGGAAACTGCGCGATGCGGAACAGAAACGGCTTCAGAAAAAGCGTGGAACCGCTCCTGACATCGCCGGCATGTAACAGTTCGTGTGAAGTTCACCAATCGCTAAGGCAGGTGGGTTATGAGAAGATATCTATTTTTGACCCTGACAGTTGGGCTTCTGCTCTTCTTCGGACTTGTCGGGTATAGATCATTGCACCATACCGGTTCGGCTGTTGCAGAAAAGCAGGAAACGGTATCTGTCTCAACACCGGTAGCTTTGCCTGTGGTTGTGGACGCTGCTGAAACACCGGCTGGTGCGGTACCACATAGATCGGTTGTAAAAACGTCGGCAAAACAACCGGCGGAAATTCTGCAAGTGACGGGTTCGCCCGGAAGCCGCATTCAGCCGATTGATGAATCTCGGATCGTGGATCAGCGGATAACCGATATTTCCAAAGACCGGAAAAAACGCGAACTGCTCGTCAATGCTGGCGGAAAATATCCTGTTCACCGTATCGAAGAAACTTTGGTAAAAAACGCCGGAGCGGTTACTTGGTCAATATCGGCCCGCACCGAAATGGTGGCGGATCATGTGTTGGTCAAATTACAGGATGGACAGAGCGAAGATGATTTACGGTCGTTGCTGAACGGGTATGGTGTTTCGATTCTGCGCGCCTTGTCTCTGCCCGGTCACTACATCGTCAGCCTCAACGCTCCGACACTGGATGCGGTTCCCGAGGCACTTTCTGTTTTCACATCAGAATCCAACGTACTGGCGTATGCTGAGCCTGATTACATTTCCCATATCGATGCAGTTCCGAACGACACCCGCTGGAGCGATCTGTGGGGCATGGTTAAAATCAATGCTACCGGCGCGTGGGATGTCGCCACCGGCAGCACCAACGTAATCGTGGCCGTGATTGACACCGGCATTGATCTTGATCATCCCGATCTGATTTCCAATCTTTGGCACAATGCGGCTGAAGTCAACGGTACCGCCGGTGTGGACGACGACGGCAACGGCTACATTGACGATGCAAACGGATGGGATTTCGCGAGCGATGATAATGTTCCGGAAGACAGTGGTCAGCATGGCACCCATTGTGCCGGAACGATCGGCGCGGTGGGCAACAATACCTTGGGTGTGGCTGGGGTTTGCTGGACGGTTCGCCTCATGGCGTTGCGGGGAGGAACCGAATCAGCGCTTTATCAATCTGATACTGCCGACGCTATTGTGTACGCGGCTGATAACGGCGCGAAGATCATTTCCGCTTCGTATGGCGGCGGCTGTTACAATGACACGGAACGTGATGCGATCGTTTATGCCAACAGCAAGGGCGTTTTATTTGTGGCGGCGGCTGGAAATGAAAGTCTGGATAGCGATGAAACGCCCAATTATCCGTCCGGTTACGATATTCCTAATATTGTTGCTGTGGCAGCAACCGACCGGCAGGATGCGCTGGCCTCTTTTTCCAATTACGGCAAAAAGTCGGTGGATCTTGCGGCTCCCGGCGTCGATATTCTCAGCACAGTTCCGGGCGGAACCTATGCGTCTTTTCAGGGCACCTCGATGGCAACGCCTCATGTGGCAGGCGCTGCCGCGCTACTGCTGAGCGCTAAACCAATGCTAACCCATCTGCAAGTCAAAGAAGCTCTCTTAAGTGCTGTGGATATCATTTCGTCGTTGGCCAGTAAAACGGTTTCCGGTGGACGGTTGAATCTTCAAAAATTGATTACGATGCAGGATACGGACGGTGATGGAATGCCGGATGACTGGGAAATTGCCAACGGATTGGCCACGAACAATGCGGCAGACGCCGCTTTTGATCCGGACGGTGACCATTTGAATAATCTGGGTGAATATGAAAATCGCTGCATTATAACTAATGCTGATACGGATGCCGACAGTCTGGTTGACGGCTGGGAAGTAACCTACGGCTTTAATCCCAACTCGCCGACAGGCGGATTGGCACTTTCTTCCAGTCTCGGCAGCTTTACCACAGCGGGCAGCGTGGCGAATGTTGTGGTGGAAGGAAATTATGCCTATCTGGCTGATGGGGGTAATGGTCTGGTCATTCTGAATATTTCTAATTCGCAAAATCCGGTACTGGTCGGTTCCGTTGATACGGCAGGGACTGCAATGGATGTCGCCGTCAGCAACGGCTATGCTTACGTGGCTGATGGCGCGAATGGGCTGGTGGTTGTTGCTGTCTCCAATCCGGCGCTACCTTGGATAGAGGGGAGTTACAATACCGCAGGCACGGCTAAAGGAATTGCGGCTCAGAGCAATTGGGTTTATCTCGCAGATGGAACATCCGGCAAGGTCGAGGTGTTCGATGTTTCTACTCCGGCATCACCGCAGGTAGGCACTCCACTCGTACGAATGATGTCCATGAACGATGTGTTTATGCGGGGCGATTCAGCCTATGTTGCCGCGCTTGCCAATGTTCTCCGGTTGGATATCAGTAATCCCTCCGCACCGCAGGCCTACGCCAATTCGGCCGGGTTTACCGGACAGGACATTATTGGAATTCATGGTAACGCATCAATTGTTGCCGCTGCTGCCGGGGTTTTTGGCGTAAAAATCATGAATGATGCCAGCATACAGGCACGAACGACATTAGGGACATATGATACCGACGGAACTGCTTCGGGTGTTTTTGTCGATGGCAACTATGTTTATGTGGCGGACGGAACCAACGGACTTGTTGTGCTGGATATCACTACACCGTCTATTCCGGTTCAGACGGTTCATGTTGCAACGATTGGATCTGCGGTCGGTGTGTTTGTCAAAAACGGAACAGTCTATGTGGCGGAAGGCGAAACCGGAATGGAAATATTCTCTATTCTGTCCGACTCTGACCGTGATGGCCTGCTCGACAGCTGGGAACGGACTTGGTTCGGCGACCTATTGCGTGACGGAACGGCGGACTATGATAATGACGGCATATCGGACTGGGGCGAATATCTCGCTGGGCTCGATCCGACGGACGACGATCAGGACGGTGATGGTCTGATTGACGGAACACAAGAGGTTCAAGATTATAACAGCGACCCGCGTCTTGCCGATACCGACGGAGATGGTCTCGTGGACGGCTACGACGGAATCGTTTCCACTAATACCTATCCGTCCGGGGTGGACGCGAATAGTAATGGTTTCGTAGATGGCGAACTTGATTTCGGAGGAGTCACCGCCGGTGCCAGGGGCATTATTCTTGTCGATAGCGATGACGATGGCATGAACGACGGATGGGAAGTCCGTTACGGCTTTGATCCGAGGAGTTCTTCGAGTCCCGGAGCAGACGGTGATGCGGACAGCGACGGATTGACCAATCTCGAAGAATCCATCAATAACACAGATCCGAACAACCCCGATACCGATGGCGACGGCATGCCGGACGGCTGGGAAGTTGATAACAGCTTTGATCCGCTGGTCAATGACAGCGCACTGGATGCGGATAGCGACGGCTTGACCAATCTTCAGGAGTACACGCTGGGCACCGATCCGCATAATGCCGACACGGATGGTGATACCATGCCCGACGGATGGGAATACAGCTACATGCCGCCGCTTAATCCGACCAACAGTCTGGACGGATTGATCGATTCGGATGGCGATGGACTGACTAATCGCTATGAATACAGCAATGGGTGCAATCCGACCAACACAGACACCGATGCCGACGGTATGCCCGATGGATGGGAAGTGGATAACGGCCTTGACCCCACCGATAGCACCGGTATTCACGGTGCACAGGGAGATCCGGATTCCGACGGTCTACTTAATATTCAGGAATACAGCCTCAGCGCATCCAATCTATGGCAGGCGGTTTACACATCGGTCACTGGGTCCGTGATGGTTTTTAGTTATACAGATAGCGCGACCAATACGGTGGAGTATATTCCAGGTGCAACCGATCCGCTGGATAATGACAGCGACAATGACGGCTTGACTGACTACGACGAAATTACCACCAATGGAACGTCCAACCTTTACATCACCAATCCGAACAGCACGGATACAGACGCGGATGATCTGCCTGACAACTGGGAGCTTGCACAGATTCCTGTCAGCGACCCGACGGTGGCTGCGCGGCCGACTGATGACAGTGATGGCGATGGACTGACTAATCAGGAAGAGGGGGATCTTGGCACACAGGCCGCAAACCGGAACGACCCGATTTTTGTCGATGATGACGCGCCTCTTGATCCGGACTCAACCTCCAGTGACGATGTCGGCAGTTTTGGCAATAGCGACACCAATGAAAACGGGACGATTAATCATCCCTTCGATGCGATTCAGGAAGCAATTGGATCGGCCTCAACCGGAGCGACAATTCTGGTGAACGATGGCTGGTATAACGGGCCTGGGAATTGTGAAATTGACCTGCAGGGCAAGGCGGTTACGATCCGTTCCTGGCATGGAAAAGATGTGACAACTATCAGCACCCTGGGTGCGGGATCGGCATTTCTGTTTACGCACGGTGAAATCACGAATACGGTTTTGCAGGGGCTGACAATCAAGGGAGCTCTTTGCGAGAGTTCGGATGGAGATTGTGACTGGATTGACATTCTTCGGATCGAAGACTCCAGTCCGGTTATTCGGGACTGTACGATTCAGGATACGGGCGGCAATGCAATCCAATGCTCCGGAGATGCTCATCCGCAGTTTTTTAACTGTCTTGTCGCAAACGCACGTAACGGCTTCTGGTGTGAAGGCGGAGCGGCTCCGATCATTGTCAGTAACGTGATTCAGCATATCCGTCTTTATGACGAAGTTTTTCCGCTGGATGAATACTGGGGTAACGGCATTTACGCCGTTCAAGGAGTCGGGCTGGAACTCCGGTCAACGACGATTGAAGATTGTCAAGGGCGAGGTATGTATGTTCAGTCTGCGACGGAAGTTCTTCTGGAGGATTCTACTGTTCGCAACAGCTGGGGTGGAATCCGTTTTGCCGGAGTAGATGCGACATTGCTTCAGTGCAAAATTCAGGGAAATGAAGCCCCTAACTATTATCAGGTGGAAAATACAGTCACTAAACGGCAGGGGTTGCTTCCGGATATTGACGGTGTTACTGATTATACGTATGAAAATGAAAACGGCGCAGGGATTCTGCTTACAGATGGATGTGCCGTA